>Ga0065721_10048755_pt1 | contig 95178 bp, 78 predicted proteins | sample Mesricmetagenome_FD_59108 | JGI IMG/M metagenome (GOLD analysis project Ga0065721, IMG submission 59108) | Mesophilic microbial community from rice straw/compost enrichment Sample: eDNA_1 v2 (version 2) | ecosystem: Engineered > Solid waste > Grass > Composting > Bioreactor | place: USA: Davis... | reverse complement strand
CCCGCCACGCTGAAGCTGGCCAGCCGGCTGCCGCCGTAGGCCGCGGCGATCATTTCTCCCGAGTTCACGCCGATGCGGAAATCAAACCTCCGCTGCCAGTTGGCGTCGCACTCGCGGTTGACATTGTCCAGGCGTGCCATGAGGTCGAGGGCGGCCCGGCAGGCGCGGGAGGCGTGTTTTTCATCCGGGATGGGCGCGCCGAAGACCACGCGGAGGCTTTCGCCCGAGCATTCGTCGAGGAACCCGCCCAGTTCGACCAGGTAGTCCGAGGCGGCCTGGAGGTAGAGGTTTGTCATCGCCGCAAAATTTTCCGGCGTGAGCAGCTCCATGAGCTCCTTGTGATTCTGCACTTCGCAGACGATGACCGTTCCCTCCTGAAGCACGCCGGGGAAATTCACCGGGACGTTGGAATTGACCAGATGGTTGAAGGTGCTGCGGGAGACGCGCTGACCGAAGAGCCGCTCGATGACCCGCTTGCGGGACCCGCTGCCGCTGCGTCCGTAGGCGAGGCCGATCAGGTAGCTGACCAGGATGGCGGAGGCGCCGGGAAACGGGGAGAAATAGACGTTGTAGAGCGTGCAGACCCAGGATCCCGAGAACAGCAGGAACATCGCGCCAAAGGCGACGACCGTCTTCAGGATGGGCCGGGTGATGTCCACCGTGGTCCAGGCGATCGCGAAGGACAGGAACACCATCACCAGCAGCTGCAGGACCTGGGGAACCTCCAGGGTGGCTCCGCGGGGCATCTTGTAGACGGTGTCCCGCAGCAAAATGTCGGGCGTGGTGGCAATGAGACCGGCGGCGAACAGCACGATCACCACCGCCGCGCTGATGACGCCAATCAAAAGGGTGGCCTTGAGGTACCTCATGGCTGGACGGTTTTTGGGGTCGGGTGAGGGCGACTGCTCATGCGAAACAAGGGATTAAGCGAAAGAAAGCGGCGGAGGGCAAGCGGCGAAAACAAACCGGGGGTCGCCGCGGACGTCCCGGAATGCGGTCCGCACCAGGGAAAGACTCCTTCACGCCGGCGGATTCTGGCCTCCTTCGGAATTGCGGTAGGAGGCGACCACCCACTCGCTGAGTACGCCGTCGGGGTCGTCCACGGCCCGCACCGGCAGGGCAAATTCCGTCCGGCCGCTGTTGCGTTTGATGAGGGCGAGTCCGAACTGGTAGTCCTTGAAGGCCCGCTCGCAAAATTCCCGCACGCCGAGATTCTGTTCCTGCGCCCGGGCCAGGATGCGGTCAACGGCCTCGGGTTCGAAGGAAATGGAGACGCCGTGCTCGGAGGAAAACCGCGTGGCAAACTCGGCCACAATGGCACGCTGGGCCTGCTCGCGTTCGGCATGACCGGCCCGGAGCAGTTCGGAGAGGGTATCGGAGGGCCGGGAAATGAGCCCCGTGGTCACGGTGAAGGAACGCAGGCCCGAACCGGGCAGCTCGAACTTGAAGTCCCGGAAAATGCGTTCGCAGGCGGTGAGGAGTCCGCGGGCGCCGGTCCCCTCGCGGGCGGCCAGCCGGGCGATTTCGCGCAGAGCGTCGTCCTCGAAATACACCTCGACGCCGTAGGCGCGGAAGGCCCGCTCGTACTGGCGGATGATGCTGCCCTCGGACCGCTTGAGGATTTCGAAAAGGTCCTCCTCCCTGAGCGGATCGCACACCACGCGCACCGGAAGGCGGCCGATGAACTCGGGCTCCATGCCGTAGTCGACAAAGTCCCGTGTCTCCGCCTTCCGCAGCAGGGCGGATCCCTCCAGCACCTCGGACGGCGCGGCACCGAAGCCGATCTGGGATTTTTTCAGGCGGCGGGAAACGCGGTCGCCCAGCTTGTCGAAGGCGCCGGAGACAATGAAGAGGATGTGCCGGGTGTTGAGCGACTCGCGGGAGACCTTGCCCTTGCGCTGGAACTCCATGGCCGCCTGCAACTGGGCCTGGAGGTCGTTGGCGCTGCGCAGCGGAACCTCGGTTTCCTCCATGAGCTTGAGCAGGGCGGTCTGCACGCCGCGCCCGCTCACATCGCGTCCGATCAACTCGCCGGAGCTGGCGATCTTGTCGATTTCGTCGATGTAGATGATGCCGTATTGGGCGAGATTCAGGTCGCCGTCGGCCTTGTGGACGAGTTCGCGCACAAGATCCTCGACGTCGCCGCCCACGTAGCCCGTCTCGCTGAACTTGGTGGCGTCGGCCTTCACGAACGGCACGCCGATGAGATCGGCGATGTGTTTGACGAGGTAGGTCTTGCCGACGCCGGTGGGGCCGACGATCACCACGTTCTGTTTGGCGTACTCGATGCGGGCGGCTTCCTCCTCCGGCAGCGAGGCCGCGTATTGCGCGTGGTGGTAGTGGTCGCAGACGGCAATGGCGAGGGCCTTCTTGGCCTCGTCCTGCCGGATGACAAAGCGGTCGAGGTGCTGTTTGATTTCCTTCGGCGTAAACCGGAAGTCAAAGACCGGGGACGTCTTTTCCGGGCGCCCCTCCGCATTATCCGAGCCGGCGGGGGCCGAGGCCGCCGGATGCGAAAAGCTCGACCGCAGGAAATCCTGCAGCCGCTGCTGCAACTGCTCGGGAGTGGGCAGAATGGGCTCGCTCATGAAAAAACCATATCCCCCATGACGGGCCGCCCCGCAAGTGACGGATTCATTTTGCGCCGGCCGCCTTGAGCGTGGCCTCGATCTCGTCGAGCCGTTCGCCCACCCGTCCGCCGACCAGCAGTTTGCCCTTCGTCTCCCGCACCTTGTCGAGAAGCGCCTGGGCGGCGGCGGCCTCCTTGGCCTTGGGCAGGCTTGTTTCGATGGACTGCAGGAGCATGAGATCCTCCGCGTAGGGTTTCACCATCTCTTTGTAGCGCTCGATCCATTTGTAGGGCTCGGCCACCCGGCACCTCATGAAGGCGCGCAGGAGTTGGGTGGCGTCCTTCAGACTTCCAAGCTCCCAATCGTGCATGCCGAAGCAGAGCAGGCCGAAGGCCTCGAAGTTCTGCGTGGTGTACAGATTGGTCACCGAGCCGGGAATGACCATGTCGGCCTTGGAAAGCTCCTTGGCGGCGTTCACGAACAGATTCGCCAGGGGCAGGTCCTCGGGATCGGTGGAGTAGAGACCGGCCTTGTCGATCGCGGAGAAAATCTTTGCCGCCTCCCCGCCGTTTCCGAGCATGATGTTGGCCAGGCCCTCGCTCATGAGGACCCAGGACTTCAGGGGTTCCTTGATCCCGGGCGCACCCGCCAGCCGGGAGAACTCCCCGCGGGCCTCCTCGAACTGGCGGTCCACCATGTACTGCACGGCCTGCAGGAAGGTGGCGCGAAGCTCCGCCTCGCTCGAGACGGCCGAACTGCTCTGCACGGCCTGCAGCACCTGCTCGGGGAAGATCCGGTCGCGGAACACGTACACCAGCACGGCGATGCCCACCACCGCGACCAGCAGCAGGAGACTGAGGATGGCGGTGAGGTTCTTGGTTTCGCGGGTTTCCATCACCACCCGCGCCTTGGGCTGGAGCGGTTTCTGCGCGCGCTCGAGAAGCCTGTTGCGCGCGTAGGTGAGGTGCTCGATCAGTTCGGCGTAGGAATCGTAGCGCTCGTCCGGATTCTTCGCCAGCATGCGGTTGACGACATAGGCCGTCTCGCTGGAGATGTCGGGTGCAAAGGCCTGCAGGCTCACCGGCTGGCTCTTGAGCTGCTTGAGGGCGACCATGGAAGCCGTCTCCGCCTCATAGGGCGGACGTCCCGCCAGCGCGTGGAAAAGCGTGCCGCCGAGACTGTAGATGTCGCTGCGGAAATCCTCGGGCTGGTTGTCGAGTTTTTCGGGGGCGATGTAATACGGCGTGCCCCAGATCTCGCCCTTCGCCTGCGCGGCCTCGTCGGCCACGATGGCCAGACCGAAGTCCACGAGCTTCGCCGTATGGGCATCCACAAAGAGAATGTTGCCGGGTTTGATGTCGCGGTGGATCAGGCCTTTTTCCAATCCGGCCTCGAGCCCCTGGGCCACCTGGATGGCCACCTCGAGCACCTGGGCCTCGCCCACCCGGCGCTGGATGTTCATGAGCTGGTCGAGCGAACCCTTTTCCACCAGCTCCATGGCGAGATAAAACTGTCCGTGGTCCTCACCGAACGAAAACACCTTGACCACGTGCGGGTGATTGATCGAGGCGGTCACGCGGGCCTCCTCCTCGAGTTTGGCCTGCGCCTCGGCATTGGCGCTCATTTCGCGTTTCAGAACCTTGAGCGCCACGTAGCGGTTGAGGTTGCAATCGACGGCCTTGAACACCACGCCCATGCCGCCCTCGCCGACCACTTCGACCAGGCGGTAGTTTTTGAACTGCTTCCGCGCGCGCAGGCTCTGGCCGCAGCTCGGACAGTGGATCTTCGCAAACGGCGGCTGCAGCGTGACATCCATCAACGCCCCGCAGGACGGGCAGGCCTCGAGCAACTGGCCGGCCGCTCCGGCCGCTTCGGCGCGTTCCTCGGAAACCGGAACGGTCTCCATCGGTTCGGGCTCGGGTTCCGGTTCCGGCGGGGGGGGCGGGGTGGTCGTTTCCTCCGTGGCGACCCCGTTTTCATCGACGGCCTGCGGGGGGACGTCTTGGGAATCGTTTTCAGGCTGGTCGGAACGGGTCTCGTTTAACATTGTTCCACGGGGTCGATCATTTTGGGGACCCTAACAGTTCCATGATTTCGCCGCAAAGAAATTCCCGCCATGTCCGACGAGCAAACCTTCATCGTAGAAACTGATGCGGCGGGCGTACGGCTGGACCGTTACCTGGCCGCCCGACTCCCCGACTTTTCCCGGTCCCAGATCCAGACGGTGATCCGCGAGGGCGGTGTGCGCCACAATGGCGGTCCGGCCCGGGCCTCCGAGCCCGTGCGGGCCGGCGACACCGTCACGTGGATCGCCCCCGCCCCCAAACCCTGCCTCACCGCGGAAGCCGAGGACATCCCGCTCGACATTATGTACGAGGACGAACACCTCATCGTCCTGAACAAGCCCGCCGGCATGGTCGTGCACCCCGGCGCGGGCAATGTGTCCGGCACCCTCGTTTCCGCCCTGCTCCACCACTGCGGCAGCCTGTCCCTGATCGGCGGGGTGGAGCGGCCGGGCATCGTCCACCGGCTCGACAAGGAAACCAGCGGCTGTCTCGTCGTGGCGAAAAACGACAGGGCCCACCACTCGCTCGCCGCGCAGTTTGCCAACCGCGAGGTCAAAAAAACCTATCTCGCCGTCACGGCGGGCGTCCCGCGCTATCGCGCCGGCAAGGTGGACGCCCCCATCGCCCGCCACCGGGTCCACCGTCAGAAGATGGCCGTCTCGGAGCCCGGGGACGGCCGGGACGCCCTCACGGAATACACCGTCCTGGCCAGCGCCAACGGCCGGGCCCTGATTGAATGCAAACCGCGCACCGGGCGCACCCATCAGATCCGCGTCCACCTGCGCCACCTCGGGTGCCCCATTCTCGGCGACCCGCTCTACGGCAGGCGCGGCACCTTCACCCGGCACATGCTGCACGCCTGGAAGTTGGAATTCCGGCATCCGGTCACCGGAGAAACCCTGCGCTTCGAGGCGAAACCGCCGCCGGAATTCACGGTCAAATAAAACACCGGATTCGCCCGGACCTCACTCCGGCCCGCCCGCGCGGCGGGAGGATCCGGCATCCGGGCGGGCCACCCGCCAGGCCGGCACGGCGTTCCGGATGGTCCACATCAACCGGTCCAGGTCCCGGACCATGCCCTTCGTGCGGGTGTTGGCCACGGCCGCCCAGCAGAAATCATCGGAGGTCCGCACCAGAATCGCCGTCGTGCCCGGCAGCGATCCGCTGTGCCACCAGTTTCCCGCGGCATTGACGGCCCAGCCGCGCGCATAACACGGGGAGCGCGCCCCGGGCGTGGTCATGAGACGGATGGTTTCCGGCCGCAGGAGGTCGCCGGCCGGACGAAAACCGTCCACGCTGTTGGCAAAGGCCACCAGGTCCGTCGGCGTGGCCAACCACCCGCCATGGGCGTCCATGCGGCGGATGTTCAGCCGGTAGGGATCGCCGTCGCGGCACTCGTAGGTGACCTCGTCCGGCGCCCGGCCCGCCCATCCGTTTCGCGCCACCCTCATTCCCGCCGCCCCGGCGGGCATAAGAATGTTTTGCCGGATCCAGGTTTCGTACGGCCGGCCGGTCACCTTCTCAATCACCCTCCCCAGCACGCAGTAGCCAAAATTCGAATAGGCGTGGCGGGAACCCGGGGCGTGCTCCGGCGGGACTTCGGCGAGGGTGCGGGCAATCAATTCGCGCGCGTTCAGCCGCGGATGCCGGAACATCGGATCCCGACCGTCATTGCTCCATCCCCCGGCGGTATGGGTCAGCAAGTGGTCCACGGTGATGCGGCACAGCGGACCCGCGGGCGGCACCTCGTATTCGTCCTCCAGGATCCCGCCCGGACCAAAAACCCGATCGTCCAGCCGCAGGCGGCCCATTTCCACCAGCCGCAGGATGCCGGCCGCGGTGACGGGTTTCGAAACGCTGGCAATGCGGAAGAGGTGACGCGGGGTCAGCATTTCCCCGCGGTTCCGGTCCGCAAAACCGTAGGCTGCCTGAAAAACCAGCCGTCCCCCACGGCTGATGGCCAGGGAAAGACCGGGCACGTCGTATTTTTGCCGGAAAGCCTCGACAAGACGCCCGATGGTCCTCTTCTCGGCGGGCGTGGGAAGAAAGCGGGGATCGGTTTCCTCCGGGCATCCGGCCGCCATCGCGGTCAGCGAAGAGGCCAGCAGGAGGATTTTCCATCCGGACATCCCCCCAGCCTAGACCGGGGGGAATTTTTCGCCAAGCCGCCGGGGTGTCGCCCGAATTTTTGGGATTTTCCATTTTCCATTCCGCGATTTCGCGCCAAATTCCGGGTTTCCCATCGTGAAACCGCGCGCGCTCCTCTTCGTACTCCTTGCCTCCCTGGTCCCCGCCGGGGCCGCCGAGACGCTCGACCTCACGCTGCAGAAGGCCGTGCAAATGGCCCTGGCCCGGAACTTCCGCATCAAGGTGGAGGAATTCTCCCCCAAGATCGCCAAGGCCCGGCAGAAAAGCGCCTCGGGCGCCTTCGATCCCATTGTCGAGCTGTCCTACACCTACGACCAGCGTCAGACGGAACTGCGCACGCTCAACACCGACCTCGACGCGCCCACCGTCGTACCCGGACAGCCCACCCCGGACCTTTTTGCCCGCCAGGACGGCCATGAAATCGACACCTCGATCACCGGACTCCTCCCCTGGGGCATGACCTACGACATCGGGCCCTCCCTCACGATCGACAACAGCAACCAGCGCGACCCGGGCTACACCCGCTACGACAGCTTCTTCGGCGTCTCGTTTGTCCAGCCGCTGCTGAAAAACTTCGGCACCGACACCAATCTCGCCGACGTCCGGATCGCTCGGGCCAACCTCGCCATTTCCCAGTGGCAGCTCCGCCAGCAGGTCATCGATGTCGTCACCGAAACCATCATCACCTACGCCGAGCTGTATTTTGCCCTGGAAAACCTCGACGTGGAGCGCCGCTCGCGGGACCTCGCCGCCCAGCTGGTGGCCGACAACACCAAGCGGGTGGAAATCGGTGTGATGGCGCCGCTGGACATCACCCAGGCCCGCGCCGACCTGGCCGCGCGCGAGGAACGCGTGCTTGTGGCCGAACGCGCCGTGGCCGACAACGAGAACTTCCTCAAGCAACTCGTCACCGACGAAATCGCCAACCTGCTCGACACGCGCCTGCGCATCGTGGAACCCACGCTGCCCGACGCCAAAATCGACCGCAAGGCGGACTACGCCCGGGCGTTTGAACTGCGGCCCGACTACCGTCAGGCCCTCCTCGACATCCAAAAGCGCCAGATCACCGTCGTCTTCACCCGCAATCAGGCCCTGCCCCGCCTCGATCTGGTCACCAGCCTCGGCATCAACGGCATCGACACCAACCTCGCCGGCAGCTTCACCCGCGTGACCGGCAACGCCAACCACAACCTCGCGTGGAACGCCGGCGCCATCTTCAGCGTGCCCATTCCCAACCGCACCGGCACGGGCAACCTGGAGGTGTCCAAATACGAGGCCCTCCGCGCCCTGGTCGATCTCAAGCGGCTCGAACAGGCCATCCTGGTCGAAATCGACAACGCCGCCGGCCAGATCGACACCACCCGCAAACGCATCGAAGCCGCCCGCGTCGCCCGAGAATTCGCCGCCGAAACCCTCGAAGCCGGCCAGGCCCGCCTCGCCAGCGGCACCACCACCACCTTCGAAGTCCTCCAGTTCCAGCGCGATCTCGCCAACGCCGAGGCCGCCGAATTCCGCGCCCGAGCCGACCACATCATCGCCCTCGCCCGCTACGCCCGCCTCACCGGCACCACCCTGGAACGCAACCGGATCATTTTGGAATAATCCGCCCCGCCAATGGCAAAGCGGGAGCGCGGATGGCGGAACGGACATTTCCCCGTTCCCCGTCGGGAGGACTCTGCGAACAAATGCAAATCTTTCTGCTTGAAAGAAAAATCGGTCTCATCCAGACATAAACACAGAAAAACACAGATTCCCAAGCCGACCCCTTCCACATGTCCTACAAATACGTCACCTACTCCTGGGACGACGCCAAGGCGGCGTCTCTCGATCCCGTCGAACTGCTCGTCTACCGCTCCAACATTCTCGGGGCCGACCAGCGCATCACCAACACGGGGGGAGGCAACACCTCTTCCAAGATCATGGAAAAGGATCCTCTCACCGGCGAGGACGTGGAGGTTCTCTGGGTGAAGGGATCCGGCGGGGATCTGCGGACCTCGAAGCGCGAAAACTTTTCCTCGCTCTATCAGGCGAAACTCCTCGACCTGCAGCGCGTGTATGCCGCCCGTCCGGACAAGGGCCTCAAGTCCCAGGCCGAGGACGACATGGTCGGGATGTATCCGCACACGACCTTCAACCTCAATCCGCGTCCCTCCTCGATCGACACCCCGCTGCACAGCTTCCTGCCCGGCAAGCACGTCGATCACATGCACCCCAACGCCATCATCTCCATCGCGGCCAGCGCGCGCTGCGAGGAACTGACGAAGGAAATCTTCGGCGGCGAGATGGCCTATGTGAAATGGATGCGTCCCGGCTTCGAGCTCGGCCTGGCCATGCAGGAAATCGCGCGGAACAATCCGAACGTGAAGGCCATCATGATGGGCCAGCACGGGTTCATTTCGTGGGACGACGATCCGAAGGGCTGCTACACCCGCACACTCGATTTCATCGAGAAGGCCGCGGCCTACATCGAGGAAAAATACCAGGCCAAGGGCGGTGACAAGGCGGCCTTCGGCGGTGCCAAATACCGGACCCGCGAGGACCGCCATGCCGTGCTCGCCCAGATCCTGCCCTGGCTGCGCGGTCAGGTTTCCCAGCAAAAGCGCTTCATCGGCACCGTGCAGGACGACGAAAAAATCCTGCGCTTCGTCAACAGTGTGGACGCCCCGCGTCTGGCCGAACTCGGCACGTCGTGCCCTGACCACTTCCTGCGCACCAAGATCAAGCCGCTTTACGTCGACTGGAACCCGCAGGCGGAGGATCTCGCCGCTCTCAAGGCCAAGCTCGCCGAGAGACTGGAAAAATACCGCGCCGACTACGCCGAATACTACAACCGCTGCAAGCATCCGAACTCGCCGGCCATGCGGGATCCGAACCCGACGGTCATCCTCATCCCCGGTCTCGGCATGATCGCCTGGGGCAAGGACAAGAGCGAGTCGCGCGTGACCGCGGAGTTTTACAACTGCGCCGTCGAAGTGATGCGCGGCGCCGAGGCCATCGACCGCTACGTGGCCCTTCCGCAGCAGGAGGCCTTTGACATCGAATACTGGCTCCTCGAGGAGGCCAAGCTCCAGCGCATGCCCGCCGAGAAGGAACTCGCCCGCCAGGTCCATGTGGTCATCGGCGCCGGCAGCGGCATCGGCCGGGAGGTGGCCCACCGCCTTGTCAGGGAAGGCGCCCACATTGTCTGCGTGGACCTCAACAAGGAGGCCGCCGAGGCGACCGCGAAGGAAATCACCGACAAATACGGCACCGGCATCGGTGTGGCCGGCTCGGGCATCAGCGGTTGCGGTCCGGCCATCGGCCTGAGCGCCAACATCACCGACCGCGCCAGCGTCCGCGCCGCCCTCGACCAGGTGGCCCTTGCCTACGGCGGATTCGACTCGATCGAGGTCACCGCGGGCATCTTTGTGCCGAGCGACACGACGGGGCACATTCCCGACGACAAATGGGCGCTCACCTTCGCCATCAACGTGACCGGCAGCTACCTGGTGGCCGACGAGGCCTACAAGACCTGGAAGGAACAGGGCCTCAAGGGCTCGCTGGTCCTCACCACCAGCGCCAACGCCGTGGTGGCCAAGAAGGGCAGCGTGGCCTACGACACGAGCAAGGCCGCGGCCAACCATCTGGTGCGCGAACTCGCCATCGAACTGGCTCCGCTGGTGCGCGTCAACGGCGTGGCCCCGGCCACCGTCGTGCAGGGCAGCGCCATGTTCCCGCGCGATCGCGTCATCGGTTCGCTGGCCAAATACAACATCCCCTATTCGGAGGATGAGGCCACCGAGTCGCTGGTGAAAAAGCTGGCCCAGTTCTACGCCGATCGCACGCTCACCAAGTCGCCGATCACCCCGGCCGACCAGGCGGAGGCGTATTTCCTGCTGGTCAGTCAGCGTCTGAGCAAAACCACCGGCCAGGTCATCACCGTGGACGGCGGTCTGCACGAGGCGTTCCTGCGCTAGCCGACCGTCCGTTTCTCCCTTTGTGGGGGCTTGGAGGCCGTAATTTGCCAAGGGGGCGGTCTCCAGGCCCCTCTTTTTTGAACCCCCCGCGTTGGGACGCCAGGGCACGCGGGGCGCCTCCGCAAACTGTCCTGAACGGCGAACGGGGTGCGTCGGTGCGGACGGCGGACGTCCGTGCCGGGCGGGCCCGGGCGTTTCCGGAAACTTCCGTCCGGAGACGGCGTCGGATTACCGTCCCAGCAGCCGCGCAAAAAACGCGCGCACCGCGTGGAGAAATCCTTTTCCTTCGGCGGAGGAACCGGCGGCGGTCGCCTGAACCGGAGCCGGTTCGGGACTGATCAGAACCGGACCGTGCGGATAGGAATCCGTGGAGGCAAAGACATTGTCCTTCACCACGGTTCCGGGCGAGTCCAGGACCACAATGCCGCGGCCCCGCTGTCCCTTGCCGTCATAAAAGGGTTTCTGTGGCGAGACGGTGTTGCAGTTCACAATGTCGTTGCCCTCGATGAGGCCGTCCCGCAGTCCGCTCACCACAATGGCCTCGGCGGCGCAGTCCCGGATCTGGTTGCCGGTGATGCGGATGTTCCGGTGTCCGGCCGGCGTGGGCGCCCTGTCGGCCTTGCCGGAGGTGGTTTCGGTCCAGACGCTGATGGCTCCGGGCGTCGGAGAAAGGCCCAGGTTGATGTCGGCGCCGATGCCGACGTCCTCCACGACGTTGTTGCGGATGTCGACGTTGCTGACCCAGCCGGCCTCGCGGTAAAACGCGTAGTGTCCGCCGATGCAGATCCCGGGCTGCGTCGTGCGGGCGATCCGGTTGTTTTCGATCACGCCGTTGCTGGCCATGATGCGCATTCCGCGGGGACGGACGTCATGGATGGAATTGCCGCGAATGACATAGCCCGAAGCGGCGGCCGCCGGAAAATCCAGCACGTCCCCCTTGGTGAGGCCGGCCGCTCCGGACAGGGTGAGCCGGAGGTATTTCTCCGCGGGATATTTCGCGGCCGGACCGGACTGGACGATTTCCTCCCGGGTGAGCCGGAAGGGGGGTTCGAGGTCGGTTTCGAGGGACACGATGGTTCCCTCCGATTTGATGTCGAAGTTCTCCCCGGCAAGCACCCGGACCGGATCGCCCGGACGGAGAATGTCCTCGTAATAGGGTTTGATCTCCTTGAGAACGGTGCGCCGCAGGCACCAGACGACGTTCGGCGACTCGACGTGGACGACCTGAAAGGCGGGACCGTGCAGATTGATGCCGTCGTCGCCCATGAAGCTGAATTCGCAGTCCTCGATGAGCGGTCCCTTGCGGGAATAGGCGTAGTTCAACGCATCACAGTTGGTCGAAATCAGGCGTGGAACCCTGGCCCCGGCGGGGGTGGGACCGCGCTCGACCTTGCAGCGGACAAAGCGGTTGTCGCCGTCCGCATTGCGCGCCACGATGGCCAGGCCGGGACCGGCCTGGATGGTGACGTCCTCCATGACGATGTTCCTGCACCAGTAAAAGCTCACCACCGTCGGCCCCCGCATGGTGATGGCGTACATGTCGCCCACCTTCAGCAACTGGGCCTTGCCCTGCAGCATGGCGGGGTCGAGCTTGATTTTTGCCCGCCGGGGGGACAGCCGCTCCACGTCGCGGAAAAACCCCTCGGCCGTGCCGCGTTTCCATCCGAGGGTCTGGCCGTCGAAGAAGTGAATGCGCTGGGAATTGAACTCCGGCAGGAGATCGGGATACCCGTCGTGCACATCCACCTCGATCCAGCGGTGATCCGGCGCGATGGCCACGATGTTCCCCTGGGTGTAGGGCAGCGGGTCGTAATCGATCGTGAAATCCTTCAGCGTGACGCCGTCGCAGTTTTCAAAACGCAGCGCGACGGCGGAGTACTGCGGGACGATCAGGCGCGCGCCGTTGCCCTCGATGGTCAGATTCCGGACATTGCGAATGAGCACGCCCTTGGCCGGCAGGCGGTAGGTGCCCGGCGACAACCGCACCACGGCCTCCGGTTCGCGGGCCGCCTTCGCGATCTCGGCGCCCAGATCGAGTTCCGGCACGGCGGGATCCCCGGACCATAGAAAACCCGTCCCTCCCATCAGAAAGGCGGCGACGGACGGGAGGAGACGGGCAAACAGGGGACGGAATGTCATGGAAGTATGTTGTCGATATACTGCTTGGTCAGCGGGTCGGAGAGTTTCAGCGCCTCCACATGCCCGTCGAAAAAGAGGGCCTGAAAGGTTCCTTCGTGACGGGGATCGAGGCGCTCGGGCGTGCTGGAGCGGAAATAAAAGATGGCGTCGTGCTCAAACAGGTCGGAGCTCTGCGCCCCGTCGGCCAAGATGATGGTCTGGGAGGGTTTGGCGACCTTGAGGGTTGAAACCGGCTCGGTGATGAAGGGGAGCGTGTTCATGCCATACGCGCGGCGGACGATGCCGTCGGAATAGGTGCGCTTGGCGGACGGACAGAGGAACGGACTCTTGACGTTGTGGCCGATGGTCACCGGTCCCAGGTAATTGCCATCGGTGAGCGCGAGGGTCCACGATCCGTCCTGTCCGTTGGAAAGCGGGTTTCCCATCGGGGCCGGATAATACCCCTGGTGGTCCGCCGCAAAATGGGTCAGTCCCGTGTGCAGCGTTTTCAGGTTGCTCACGCAGTGCGATTTTTCCGAGGCGCGCAGCATCCGGAGGCCGGAAGGAACCAGGAGCGCGGCCAGCATGGAAACCGTCGCCACCACGGCCAGCAATTCGATCAGCGAGAGGCCCGCGGGGCCGCCCCGCAGCATCAAGGTGGAACGAGGGCAGGGGTGGATGTTCATTTTCCGGGGATGGACGGGAAACCGAAACGCTTCTCAGCGCCCGGTCACCGATTCCGCGTAGAAATAAAAATCGTGGCAGGGCTTCCAGGCCCCTTCCTCGTCGAGGAAGGCGCCGGTGCCGTCGGCAAAGGGCTCCATGTTGCCGGCGTTCTGTGCCAGGGGCACCGCCTGTCCGCCGCCTTTGCGCATGAACGACAGCACCACCGCGTAATAAGAATCCGGATCCAGCTTCACCGGATCGAAGTCGAAGGTGAGGTAATGGTGCGCCGTGTCCTGAATCTTCCCGCCTCTCACCGGAAAGTCCGCGCCAAATCCGTCAAAACTCCCCACCTGCTCGGACACCAGCTCCGCCTCGGGATGCGACGGCATCGCATCCGCGCCGGGAAGACGGTAGATGGTCAGCCGGAAGGGGATTTTCGGATTGTTCTGCAGCATCTGCGACAACGCGGCCCCGCCGGTTTTGAAGGTCATCCGGTCAAAGGACACCGGCTTGTCACCGGTGCGGAAGGACTGCGCGATTTCCCGCCGCTTTTCCCCGTCCCAACGCCAGCTCATCGCCTGATCGACCGGTGACTTGTCCGCATCGTGGGTCTGTTCCGTCGAAGCGAACACCTCGCCGGTGGCGGGATAGTTCGCCTCTCCCACCGAGCTGGGCCCGGAGAGGGACACCGAAACATCCGCGTGCGCCGACCCCGTCCACACCGCCAGACACACCATCGAAGGGAGAAGCCATTTTTTCATTGCGGGAAACCTCCGGTGAAAGATGCGGGATCAACCCCGGGCGCGCCGTCCCCAGCGGGAAAGGCTCAGGAGCAGACCGCCGAGGAGAAAGGCCCCCGACGTGCCGGGCTCGGGCACAGGCGCGGACTGGGCATAAAAATAGAAGTCACTGGCCGCACCCCACGCGCCCCCATCAGCCGCAAACGCACCCGTTCCCTCCGAGAAATAGGAATTTGAGCCGTTGTTTCCCAGAGCCAGGTTGAGCCCCGCCGCGCTCTGGTTGAAGCTCAGGACCACCATGTAATAGCTGTTGGCGTTGAGCGCGACGTCATCAAAATCGAACGTGATGTAATTGAACGCCGTCCCGGCGATGTTACCGCTCGACGCGCTCAGGCCCGCGGCAAAACCCGCAAAGTCGCCCTCCTGAGACGAAATCAACTTGCTACCTTCCGTCGACGGAAAGGCCGAGGCTGTGGGTACCTCGTAAATCGAAAGGGTGAACTTGATGTCTGCGTTGTCCTGAAAGACCAAGGGAATATTCGCTCCGGCCGATTTGAACGTGATCTTGTCGAAGATCACCGACTCCGATCCCGTGTAAAAAGACTGCCCAATGTCCCGTCGAACCGGGGTCTGAGTCGGATCGTTCCGCCACGCCAAACCGCTGTTTGTGCCGGTAAATTCGGTGTGCGCAAAAACGTTCTCCGTCGGCGCATTCAGTGTGGTGTTCACCGCGCTCGAGCCGGAGAGGGAAACGATCACCCCTGCCTGGCAAATTGTTGCCGCCAAGGCAGATACCAACAGAGTCAAAATTGCTTTTTTTCATGAGAGGGCCACTTTCCCGCAAGCTAAAGCCCTTCCCACCGCTCTCAATGGGTTTTTTATTTAACAGTTAAATTTTCCGGTTGAATCCCGACCGGTCTGATGCTCTGCTGGGTGGGGGTGATGGACAAAAATCCGCCAACACTGCGGGATCTGGCACGGGCGGCGGGCGTCTCGGTCGCGACCGTTTCGATGGCGCTGCGCAACGATCCGCGGGTACATCCGGAGACCCGCGGGCGGATTCACACCCTGGCCGCGGAGATGGGGTATCGGCCCGATCCCCGGATTTCCGACCTCATGGGTTATTTGCGGAGGGGGCGTTCCGGGGGATTTCGCGAGACGATCGCCTATGTCAGCAAGATGACCTGGAACGTGCTGCAGGGATACTCCATTTTTTACGAAACCTATCTGGGGTCCGCCCGGCGGGCCCAAGATTTGGGTTATCTGGTGGAATATCACACGGTGTCGACGACCATGACCGAGGAGCGGCTGGGCCGCATCCTCCGGAACCGGGGTATTCGCGGCGTGATCGCGCTTCCCGACGTCCATCCCGACAGCGCGTTGCGGGGATACAAATCCTTTCCCTGGGAGCATTTCGCCAGCGTGGCGATCGGTTTTTCCTGTCCGCATCCCAACACGCACCGGATCACCCCGGACCAGATCCAGACCATGCATATCGCTCTGGAAGCGAGTCGCCGCCTTGGCTACCGGCGGCCGGGTTTGGTGACGGAGCGGTGGAGGGACGACCGCGTGCGCAATCATTGGGCTGCGGGATTCCTTTCCTATCAGGAGCGCCATTTTCCATCCAGGGACCGCATCCCGATCTGCACCGATCCCGGGCGGGTGGTCGCGTGGTTCTCGCGCTGGAAGCCGGATTTTCTCATCGGCGACGACATCGAAATGGCGGTGTCCCTGCTGCGCGCCGCCGGGTTTCGCACGCCGGAGGATTTCGGCTACGCCACCCTCATCAAACAAATGGAAGGACGATGGGGCTTCCACGCCGGAGTGTGGGAACCCTTCGCCGAGGTGGGATCGGCGGCCACCGACCTGCTGGTGGGAAGCCTGACGCGAAACGAAATCGGTCTGCCGGCGTATCCGCAAACCGTCCTGCTGCCGGTCAAGTGGGTGGACGGAGACTCGGCGCCCCCGAGGAATACGGGGGGAACATAAAGCCTTTTCAGGCAAGGTCGGGGCCGATGTGGGGAAGCGGTCACAACCTTTCCTGAATACGCTCCCAACGGCCCGCGCCCAGCGGTGCGGAAAAAAAACACCCCGTCCCCGGCCGGGATGCGGGCGGGAACGGGGGAAAACGGGGGTCAGTGATGATGTCCGCCCGGACCGTGGACATGGCCGTGGGCCAGTTCCTCGGGCGTGGCGGCACGCACTTCGCGGATGGTGATGTCGAAGTGCAGGTTTTCACCGGCCAGCGGATGATTGCCGTCCAGCGTCACTTCGTCGCCTTCGATCTTGGTCACCGTCACAATTTGCGGGCCGTTCGGGCCGTTGCCCTGGAGCCGCATGCCCACCTGCAAATTGGGAATGCCGTCAATTTGCGCGCGGTTGATGACAATGACTTTTCCGGGATCCTGGAGTCCGTAGCCTTCTTCGGGGGGAACATCCACCTGCAGTCGGTCGCCCGCGGATTTGCCCGTGAGAGCCTTCTCCAGACCCTCGACGATCTGGCCAGCGCCGTGAATGTAACCGAGCGGCTCGCGGCCTTCGGAGGTGTCAATGGTAACCTTATCGTCGTCGGTGAGCGTATAATCGAACAGGACGACTTTGCCGGGTGAGATTTGCATGGAGAGGGCAATGTAACCGCCAATCGGAAAAAGCCAAAGAAAACCAGCGAATTTATTCAGGCTCTCCCGCCCCCGGGCGGGGGCGTTTGCCGCGGGGGGCCGTTCCAATCCGACGGTCCGTTTTATCCCAGGCGAATCATTCCCTTGAGGACACGCCCCGCCTCCTGGTCCGCCACGGCTTGGACCCCGGCCTCCAGGCCCTGCCAGGTGTGCGTGTGCAGAAGCCCCGCGTTGAGCCGTCCTTCGGCCAGCCGTTGGCAGGTCTCGGCAAAGAAGGTGTCGTCGTTCGGAGCGAGGTAATGGACGGAAAAATCCCCGCCCACCGAGCCGAGCGGGAGGCGGTAGGCAAATCCCTCCGGGGCACCGTAGATGGCGGCCTGACCACCGGGACGCAGGCAGCGCAGCCCCGCCTCGAAAACCGCCTGGTGTCCGGCGGCATCGAGAAACCAATCCGCTCCGCCGCAGATTTTCCGCACATCCTCCCCAAGGTTTTCACCCCACGACAGCGTGTGCGTCGCGCCGTTGGCCGTCATGCGGGCAAGCTTTTCCGGATGACGTCCGGCGACCAGGATGGCGGCGGCTCCGGCGGCGCGGGCACACTGACACATCACGGCGGCGGCAAATCCCGAACCGCCGATCAGCAGGTTTTTCCCCCGCAGATCGCCGAGCTTTTCCATCCAGCTCGCCACCTCGGAAACACTCACCGCCAGGACGGCCTCCTCCAGGCTCAGGCCGGGCGGCACGACGTGCTGTCGGGCCGCGGTGTAATCGGGAGAATCACCGGCCTCGCGGACGACGCCAAACTCCGCAAATCCTCCCCAGGCACTCCAGAGTCCGTCCCGTTGGGTACCCGGCCAGATGGCCACCGGACGCGTCACGCGATCTCCCACGCGGAATTTTTCCACCTCCGGACCAACCGCCACAACCGTCCCCACCGACTCGTGTCCGAGAACGGCCGGATAGGCCTCGGCGGGATGGTGGGCCTGACGGCCCTCGATGAGGTGGCGGTCGGTCGTGCCACACAATCCGCACGCCTCGATGCGCACGAGGGCTTCATTGGCGGCCGGTTCCGGCGGCGCGATTTCGCGCACTTCCAGTTCACCATGTCGGACGACAACCAGGGCCTTCACGCGGACTTCCTCCAGTCAAAGACCACGCCGAGAAAATCCTCCGAACCCGCCGCAATCATGCGATAGGCCGCCTCCGCCTCGGAGGGCGCAAAGGTGTGCGTGATGAGGGGCGCGGATTTCAGGAGTCCCTGCGCCGCCCAGCCCAGGGCGGCCGCCACGGCCTCGGCGCTGTGCGCACAGGGGAAATAGGCGGAAGGCAGCCGCTGATGGAGGGCGTTCAGGTCGAGCGGAGTCGGCGGCGGATACCAGCCTTGAAAGACAAACTTGCCCCGCAATTTCAGTAGGGGAAACAAACCGTTCACCACCGCCGCCACGCTCGAGGTGTCGATGATGATGTCAAACCCCTCGGGGGCGATCTTCGCGGCCGCCGCGACCAGGTTTTCCTTTTCCCCGTGAATCACGTGCGAGGCGCCGAGGGCGGCGGCGGTCTTCAGGCGGGCCTCCACCACATCGGTCGCGGTGACCTCCGCCCCCTTCAGACGGCAGACCTGCACCGCGTATTGGCCGATCACCCCCAGCCCGCAAACCAGCACCCTGGCCCCGGCGGGCACACCGGCCATTTCAATCCCCCGCATGGCCACGCCGCACAGCCCCAGCAACACCGCCTCCTCCGCCGGCAGTCCCTCCGGCACCCGCTCGCAATGATGGATCTCCAACGGACCGCTGCCGCGCGGACCCGACACGTCGACCACGGACAGCGCCGTGTGGCTGCCCATCCAGCTGCGCGCCTCCCACTCGGGGGCCAGCCGGCTTCTGAAAACATATGCCCGGTCGCCCGCGCGCCATCCCCTGGCGCGGGCCTCCTCTCCGAGTTCCCTCACCGTTCCCACATTCATGTAGCCGGGAACGTTGGGAAAAGAGATCTCCGCCCGCCGGCCGAGGTAGGTCCAGCGTTCGGTCCCCACCGAAACCCCGCTCAGCTCCGTCTCAAGAATGAGATCGCCCGGACCCGGCCCGGCGAGTTCCACCTCCCCCCAACGCACCTCGCCGGGCTGGACAAAAATAATGGCCTTGGATTTCATGCCGAAATCCTAAGGCCAAAGAAAAAAGACAGCATCGGGAGAAATCTGCTATTATCAGGACAAAAATGACATCCTGGCTCCTGCAAATCCATCCCCGGATCCGCGAAATCTGGCAGGGAGCCTGGCTTCCCGGAACGCTGGAGCCGGACCGTTACCTCTACGACCACGAGCTTGTTTTGGTGACTGAGGGATCCTGCCGCATTGTGATCGGGGCCGTCGCGCTGGAGGTCGGCGCCGACGAGGCCGTCATTGTGCCTCCGGGGAGTCGTCATCGCTCGGTGGCCGGGCCGCAGGGAGCGACCCGGTTTTGCGTGCATTTTCACTGGGTCCCGGAAACACGGCGCACCCACCAGCCCATCTGGTGTTTTTTTCCACGGCGTCCGCGCCGGGGCAGCGTCACCCCCGCACCGCGGTTTGTGCCCGACGGCATCGTGGGACGGATTCACAAGGCGGAACGCGGGGCGCGGCTTTTGACCGGGGAAATTCTTCGAAGGTGGGCGTCAGGGAAGGAATGGGACCGTGCGCTTTGTCATGCGCAATTTCTCGAACTGCTTCTCCGCATCCTCGGCACGGAGGAACACGCCCGGCAGGATGCCGCGCGGCCGCTCGCCTACGAGGTCAAGGCGCTGCTGGACGGGGATCTGACCACCCCCATCCAGACCTTGCTGCCGACCCTGGGATTCAGCTACGCCCACCTTTGCCGGATTTTTCACGGGAAGTTCGGCATGACGCCGGTCGAATACCGCAATGCCGTCCGACTGGAAAAGGTGCGTGACCTTTTGCTGCACTCCCGCCTGACGATCGCCGAAATCGCGGACCGCACCGGCTTTGTCGATCCGGCGTATCTGACACGCCTTTTTCGCCGGCGATACGGGTGTCCGCCGTCGTTTTATCGGGAGACCCGCTGAGAATGTTCCAAGACACGCACCCAAAGACGGACCGGGGAAAAGCCCCGCCTTACCGGGATCCTGTGAGCGGGAGCCGCGCCTCCGGATTTGCCATGGGTTCAATGGTGCCCTCGCAAACCGCGGTGGCCGCCACTTCGTAGGAGCGCGAGTCCGGGCGCGAGGCGGATTCCTGATAACTGAGGCGGGTCTTCGACGCCGAGGCGACCGGACCCGCCGCCACGTTCCGAAGCACGGCGCGGGCGGTGCCGTGCAGCGCAATCTGGGCCACGCCATTGCCCCAGGACTTCACATTTTTCAGGTCCGCCCGGCAATTGAGCAGCCAGAGGCCCCAGCCGGCATTGTCCCAAGTTTCGATGTTCTGCGCCGTCATCACGCTGTCGCCGACGTTGCCGATGCCGTTGTCATTTTCCCGGAACCGTCCGCCGATGACCGCGCACCGGATGGTGTCATGCGCGGAAAACCCCTCGTCCAGATTCTGGAAGCCCTCGATGTTTTCAAAGACCAGATCCGTGCCGGTGCCGTGGAGATTAAAGCCGTCGTTGAGGCTGCCGCTCGCCTTGAGGTTTTTGTAAACGTGATGCGAGACGTTGAGGATCACGACGACCTGGTCCCGCGCGGAGATTTCCCACCCTTCGGGATCCGTGCCCGGCAGCAGCGTGAGCCGCGTGCCGTCGTGGGAAAGCCGCACGCCCTCAAACTCCCCGGTGGCGGCATCCTGAAAAATCCGGCGTCCGCGATGGACCAACACGGCGGGAAAAGCTCCCGGAACCTTGTTGGTCCAGCGTCCCTCGGATTGGGAAAAGCCCTGGATGTTCGGACGGCTGGCGAAAAAATCCGCCAGATCGCACGTCCACTCGCCGTCCTTTTGCACAAAGGTCAGCGGTTCGAATCCGGTGACGGTTTCGCCCGATCCGTCGAAGACGATCGGTTTTCCAGGGGCACCGGATTGGCGGATGAAGAGCGTTTCCCGATAGGGACCGCTGCCGGGCGCGAGACGGATCGTGTCACCGGGCCGGGCGTCGGCCACCGCCGCCGCAATGGTGCGGTATCCGGACGGGGCACGGCGGTCCACCACCAGCGTGGCCGGCGGACGCGGTACGGCGCCGGATTTCCGTCCCTCCGCACGGCCGAGCAGAAAATTCAGGGAAGGTCCTTTTTTGATCTCTTCTCCACCGCCGACGACCATGATGCCATGGCCTCCGTCCGGCGTGCTGGAAGGCGTGACGCGGAAGACGATGTTCTGTTCGGCCGCGCCCTCCCGGACGAACCTCAGCAGGAAGCCGCAGGTTTTTCCCTTGCGGAATTTCACCTCCGGAAACTGCAGGCGCAGCCAGGCGGAATCGCCGGAACCGAGACCGGGATTGGGCGGCAGCTCGCCCTTGAAGGAAGCGATCACCTCCGGTTGCGAATCGATTCCTCCGGATGGGAACTCCAGAAAATCGAGTTGAAACGGCGCCCGCACCGGCGAGCGGAACGGATCGGCAAAAAGCACCTGCACGGCGAGCTCGGTGGCGGAAAAACCGCGCTCCACCGGAAAAATCTCGCCGTAGTCGCGACGGCCGTCCGCCGGATTCCATTTCCAGGCCATGCCCTGGTCGGTGTCGGGGTTGACATGGGAAACCCCGCCTTCCAACGGAGGCTGATCAGGCTCGAGAAAGATTTCCACACCGGCCCGCAGCGGCGTCGCCGCCAGCACACACCAGAGCGCCAGAAAACCGGGAAGGACGAAGTTTTTCATGGGAAGAGATTGTCGGAAAGCGTCGCCTCGGCGCGAATCACCGATACGGGTTGGTTGGAGGAAAGATTGCGGGACCGTCCGGCCTCGGATGGCACCAGGTTCACATGGCGAATGGTGTTGCGGCTGATCCGCACCTGGCGCGCGTTGCTGATGCTGATGCCATTCACGGAACACCCGTCGATGAGGTTGATTTCAATGACAATGTTCTCGTTGCCCTGAAACGGCGTGGCCTCGCCGTCGTCGGTGCGGGCCATCACGCTGATGGCGCCCACCGTGTAGCTGTCCGGCTGCAAAATGCCGCCCACTTCCAGCGTGCCGCCGTTGAGGGCGAGGGTGCCGGATCCGGTGGAGTCGTATCCAATGACCACCGCCTTCTTAAGCGATGCCGTGCCACCGGTCACAATAAACTCCCCGACACCACTGTCCCCCACCCGCATCGTGTAGCCGGCGAAGGTCGAATGACCTCCGCTTTGCACAAATCATCCGGTTCCGCTGGAAACGCCAAAACGCGGCCCGGTTTCCGCACCCCTTCCAATATCCACCACGAGAGTGCCACTCACCAATTCATAGGTACCCAGGGAACCCGCGTTCTGTCCGACAAGAAAAGCCGCCGGATTTCTGAATTCCACCAGCGAATTGCCGCTTTGGTGAATGACCCCCGTTGCCCCGTCATATCCCAAACGCAGGCCATTGTCCCCTTGAAGGGCCGAAAACTTGGCGTTGTCCGTCACTTCCAGCCGGCCATTGCCGCCCACACCTCGACCGATCGTAATGGTGACTCCGGAAAGATGCTCGGCATCGCCCGACATTTTGTAGACGCCTGTGGAGCCGTTGTATCCGATGTAAAAGGACGCGGGAGAGCCCAAGTCAATCAACCCGCCGCTTTGATTGAGCGTGGCCACTCCGCCGGCCCCCGCTCCCACCCAAAGTCGGTTGGTTCCTCCCGATCCCCCGTAGGATATCGTGCCGCTGGTTACGTTCAGAATGCCCGTTCCTCCATCTCCCAAAAAAATGCCCTTGCTTCCCACTCCCTCCAACCTGATCAACCCACCTGACACCGTCAGTTCACCGGTTGCGGACGGTTCGGATCCAATGGTCAGATCAAGATCCTCCACAGGATTGGTATTGGGAACCAGATAAAGCACGTCGCCGGTCTTCACTTCGAATGCGGAGTTCAGGGTGACCGTTCCGGACCACGTCGTGTCCACCGCAAAAGAACTTGAAACAGACAAGCTTAAAGCCAGGACCGAAGAGGCGAATTTCGGGATGGCGGACAAGGTTTTTCGGGCGGCGTACAAAGAGTTCATAAATTGAGTCGGTCGATCTGGCTTCCCCGATTCACTCCCGTCGCGAGACCCCTTTCCCTAAGCGAAAAGAACAGGCCGCAATGCGAGCCATCGAGGTATTAATATTTCTTATATTTCATATCTTATTGTTTTCCAAAACTTTCTGACGATTTGCTTAGAAAACTTATACAACCTGCAGCGTATAAACTTGGAAAACCTATTGCATAATCGCCCGCTCTTTGGAACTCCCGCGTCCCTCACGGACCCGCCCTTTTCGACCTCGAAGAGCGAAGCAGAGCATGCACCGATGAGATTGGACGCTCCCTTTGCGGCAGGCCTCCTTTTTTCGGGGACACCTCAAGGGTCTCCGCGCTCCCAGATCTTGACCAGTTGCACAGGACCCGTTTTCCCCCCAAAAAAAACGCTCTATGGTTCCCCGTCGGCGCCGTTTCCGACCGATCCGACGATCTCCGCCGGCGACAACCGGCAGCCGGCTATCCCGCCGTCAGCGCCGCGCGTTCGTTGTCGAGGCCGCCGGTTTTTTCCAGGAAGTAGTCGTACCCTCCAGGGTAGGCCGTAACCGTGCCCGCGTTGACGTGCAGGACCCGGTTGGCCAGCTTGCGGATGAAGTGCACGTCGTGGGAGATGAAGACGAGGGTGCCTTCGTAGTTTTCCAGCGCGAGGATGAGCGACTCGACGGTAAGGATGTCGAGGTGGGTGGTCGGCTCGTCCATGAGCAGGAGGTTGGGCGGATCGACGAGGAACTTGATGAGGTTGAGGCGCGTCTTTTCGCCGCCGCTGAGCACGGCCGTCTTTTTGTAAACCTCCTCCTTGCGAAAGAGGAACGAACCCAGGATGCCGCGGGCCTCGTCCTCGCGAATTTTGCCATTGCTGGCGCCGACCACCTCCTCGAGTACGGTTTTGGCGGGATCAAGCGTGGCGGCGCGGTGCTGGCTGAAATAGCGGATGATGGCATTGTGTCCGACATTGCGGACGCCTTTTTGAAATTCCACCTCGCCGGCGAGGATTTTCAGCAGGGTGGATTTGCCGGCGCCATTGGGTCCGACCAGCACGGTCCGTTCCCCGCGTTCAATGATGAGATCCAGCCCCTCGTAGACCTTGTGATCGCCGTAGGCCATGTGGATGCCCTCGAGGGAAATCGCGCGCTGGCCGATGCGGGGCGGCTGCGGAATCTGGAACCGGAACGGTTTGCGCGGCGGGGTGGGTTTTTCGATGCGCTTCATGCGCTCGATTTGCTTCAGCTTGCTCTGCGCCTGGGAGGCCTTGGAGGCCACCTGACGGAAGCGGTCGACAAACTCCTGCAGCGCCTGGATTTCCTTCTGCTGATTTTTATACGCCGCGAGCTGCTGCTGGTAGTTGGCCTCGCGTTGTTCGAGGTAGGAGGTGTAGTTGCCCTTGTAGGCAATGAGCTTCTGGTCGGCGATTTCGTACACCGTTTCGATGAGCTCATCCATGAACTCGCGGTCATGGGAAATGAGGAGCAGGGCGCCGGGGTAGGTCTTCAGATAATTCTGCAGCCAAAGCAGAGAAAGCAGGTCGAGGTGGTTGGTCGGCTCGTCGAGGAGAAGAAGATCCGGTTCGTCGACGAGCAGGCGCGCGAGATGGGCGCGCATCACCCAGCCGCCGCTCATCTCCCGGGCCCGGCGGGAAAAATCCGTCTCCCGGTATCCGAGTCCCTTCAGCATGCGTTTGGCCTTGGCCTCGCGCTGGGGATCGTTGAGCTGCTCGAGTTTCGTCTGCGCCTCGTGATAGTCGAGACTCTCGGTGGTGCCGGCCTTTTCGTGTTCCGTCATGCGGGCTTCCAAAGCGGCCACCTCCCCGGCGCGGCCGGTCGCGATGTCGAGCACACTCTCGTCGCCCACCGCCTCGGCTTCCTGCGGCAGGAATCCCACGGTGATCCATTCGTCATATTCGGCCGCGCCTTCGTCCGGTTCGTCCTGTTTGAGAATGATCGAAAAAAGCGTGGACTTGCCGGCTCCGTTGGGGCCGACCAGGGCGACACGTTCGCCGTAATTGACCTGCATGGCGGCATTCTCGAACAACGTCCGGCCGCCGACGGATTTCTTCAGATTGCGAATGGTGAGCACGGCGGGCAACCTAGGGGAGAAGAGCACAAAGACAACCGGAAATTGGGCGTGCCGGACGGCGGATTTTTCCCTCCACGGACCGAGGAACCTCCCCGAAGGCTCCGCATGACGGCGCGCCGGCGGCGGGCAACGCCAAATGTTTTTCCGCAAGGACCCCGCCATGGTGTAGGGTTCCCGAGTGATGCAATCGTTTCTCCAGGAGTTTCATGCGGAAGCCAAACGCGCCCTGATCGACCGGGAACGCGAACTGGAACTGGCGCTGTGTTGTTTTGTCTCCGGCGGAAACCTTCTCATCGAAGACACACCGGGCGTGGGCAAGACCACCCTCGTGAAGGTGCTGGCCCGCCTGCTCGGACTGGACTTCAAGCGGGTGCAATTCACCAACGATCTCCTGCCCGCGGACATCCTGGGCAGCCAGATCTTTGACGCCGCGCGCCAGGCCTTTTCCTTCCACCGCGGCCCCATCTTCGCGCAGCTCGTCCTGGGCGACGAACTCAACCGCGCCTCGCCGCGCACCCAAAGCGCGGTGCTCCAGGCCATGGACGAACACGAAGTGACCATCGAGGGCCATACCCATCCGCTGCCCGAACCCTTCTTTTTTGTGGGCACCCAGAATCCGCGCGAGCAGGTCGGCACGGCCCTGCTTCCCGAATCGCAGGTCGACCGCTTCCTGATGCGCATCGAACTGGGCGCGCCGGAGCGCGAGACCCAACGCAAACTGCTCCAGCGCGACCGCGGCCGGCGCGACACGCTCTCCTTCGATTTCCAGACCCTTCGCGAACTGGCCACCCCGGAGGATCTCCTCCGCTGGCAGCGGGAGGCGGCCCGGGTGCACGTGTCGGAGGCCGTTTCCGAATACATCCTCGACCTCTTCGAGGAGGCGCGGCAGCGCGGATGGTTTCTATCCCCGCGCGCCAGCCTGGGCCTCCAGCGCGCGGGCCAGTCCCTCGCCTTTCTCGAAGGCCGCGACCACGTCCGTCCCGACGACGTGCAGAAGGTGTTTCCGGCGGTCACCACCCACCGTCTGGCGCAATTTGCCCGGTCGCCCGGCGATTCCCGCGAAGCGGCGGTGATGGCGCGCACGCTGCTCGAGCACACCAAGGTGAAATGACCGGCCCGGTTCCTCCCTGAATCATGGCCCGTGAACGCATCTACATCGTCTTCCACTGGGCGGGCCTGTTGTTCGGCTTCATTGTCCTGATCGTGTTCGGCTCGGGTTATCTCCTGCGCGATGCCGGAAATCTCACCCAAACCCTCGGCATCACCCTGATCGTCGCCGGCGTGGTGGCGCTCATCCAGAGCAACGACAATCTGCGCGGCATTGAGATCACGGGCTGCCGGGCCCAGCCCGCGGCCGCCGGGGAAACCCTCCGGCTCGAAGTCACGCTGCGCAACACCTCGGATCGCGAACGGATCGGCCTGACCGTCCGCACCGGCTGGCGGGTGCGCCCCCGCGGCTCCGCGTGGATCCCGGTGCTGGAGGCCGGGGAAACCGTCACCGTGCACCTGCCGCTGCCCGTGAAGCGGCGCGGCTGTTTTCCCATTCCCCCACTCTGGGTGTGCAGCGTGCGTCCCGTCGGCCTGTGTTTTGCCTGGAAGGTTTTTCCGCAGACCGGTGTCTATTACGTCTATCCCCGTCCCCGCGGCCGCAGCCTCGACAGGGAAACCAAGCCGGACCGGCACGGCGGAGGCGACCGCGACGATGTGACCGGCCACCGTTCCTACAATCCGGGCGACATGCTTTCGCGCCTGGACTGGCGGGTGTTTGCACGCACGGGGAAACTGGTCGTACGCACCCTCGAGGAAGGAAGCGACGAGGAAGTGGTCCTGCGCTGGGAGGACACCCGGTTCCTTCCGGATGTCGAACGGCGCCTTGAGCAGCTGAGTTTCTGGATCGACCAATGCGTGAAGGAGGGCCGTCCCTTCCGGATCGACCTGGGAACCGGCGGCGGCCTTTTGGGAAGCGCCAATCTTGCCGCCTGTCGCGAGGCGCTCGCCACATTCACCGAACCACCATGAGCCGGGGACCTTTCAGCGATCGCTCCGCAGGCTGGATTCTCGCCGGCTTTCTGTTTTTGCACCTGCTGCTGCTCCGAAACTCCTCCGGCCTGGTTTTCGCCGCCCTGCTTCTGCTGGTGGCGGGAGCCGTGCTGCGCAGCCGTCAGATCTTCGCGCCGGTGTGGCTGGAGCACACCCTGTTTTTGGCCTCCGTGGCCGGAGTGTTTTTCCTCGGCCAATCGTCGCCCACCTTGGCGGTGGGGGAATTCGCCGGACTCTGCGGCGCGGTGTTTCTCCTGCGTCCACTCAGTCCCCGACGCGGCATGCGGGTGGTCTTTTGCGCGCTGGCGCTGCTGGTGTCCTGCGTACTCCGTCCGTTTTCCGGCATCAGCCCCGTCCTTCCGGTGATCGATGTGGCCGTCCTGATGATTGTGGCACAGCAGAACCACCGTCCTCCGGAAGCGGCGCGAAGTTTCCGGGCTTCGCTGGTCCGCTCCCTGCGGGTGGTGATTCCGGTGAGCATCGTCGTCATCCTTGTCTTCCAGCTCTTTCCGGACACCTCGTTCCCAACGTCGGCGATTACGGGTTTTGCCGGCAGCCATGTTCTGAATCCCGGCCAGGTGGCGCGGCTCAGCCAGTCCCGCCGCGTGGCCCTGGTGGCGAAGTTCGCCGATGCGGAAAAAATTCCCCGGGCCGACCAGCTCTACTGGCGGGGACAGGTGCTCGAAAAAAACGAGGGGCTGCGGTGGACCTTCGATCCCGGCCGCCAGAAACGTCCGTCCGAAAGTCTGCAGGTCACCCCGCCGCGTGGAGGCACCCCGCTCTGGCGCTACACGCAGAACATTTCGGCCAACCGCGGCGGAGCGCTTCCGCTGCTGGATCGCGTGGTCATCGTGGATGCCTGGCGGGGCGGACAGGAAATTGCCGTGCTCACACAGGGGGCGTCCGTGCTCACCCCGGTGGGTTCGGGAGCGCTGCGCATGGAAGTCACCTCCGCCGCCGATTCCGTCGCGGACCCTCCCGTGCCCGAAATCGGCGAAAGCGCCCTGGGGGTCCCGGAAAAAATCGCCGACAACCCCGAACTGCGCGCCCTCGTCTCGAAACTTCTGCCCCCCGGAATTTCCACCCGGGACGCCATCGGTGCGGTGGCCGACCACCTCCGCGGGGGCGGCTACACCTACACCATGCGACCCGGATACATCGCGGACCTCGGCATGTTTCTCCTGAAAACCCGGAGAGGATTCTGCGAACACTACGCCGCCGCCACGGCCAACCTGCTGCGTCTCGGCGGCGTGCCGGCCCGCATTGTGGTCGGCTATCACGGCGGGGAATGGAATCCGTGGCTGCACACCCTCACCGTGCGGGACTCGGACGCCCACGCCTGGGTCGAGGCCTGGGACGAGGCGGCCCGGCGCTGGATCCGTTTCGATCCGACCACCTGCGTCTCCCCCGACTTCACCGGACGCATGGAGCGCGAGCTCAATTCCGGCGCGTGGCCGTGGTACCGCGTCGCCGCCGCCTTCGTCACCGCCATTTTCACCGCCACCGGGAACCGCATTTCCCAATTCATCTCCGAAATCACTTCCTCCGAGCAGTGGGAATTTCTGCAGACGGTTTTTTTCTTCGGCCTGCTGCTTTTTCTCACCGCCTGGCTGGTGCGGCGGATCATTCTCCGGCGCCTGCAGGCGCAGCGCGATCTCGCGTCCAGCCTGCTGGAGGATCTCAACCGCCGGGCCGGACGCCGGGGGATCCCGCGCCGCGCCGGCGAAACACCCCTCGCCTGGTTCGACCGCCTCCAACGGAGCGCCGGGCCTCCGGAAAGGCAAACCATCGCCCGATTTGCCCGGGCTTACGACGCCGGGGTGTACGGCCCGGAGGGACTCACCCCCGAAATCGCCGCCGAACTGCGCGTCAGCGCCCGGCAGTGGAAAAAAATCTGGAAATCCATCCGTCCGTTCCCGGCGTCGGGGCGCTTGCACACCGACGCTCCCTGAGAAAGAATCGGCGCGGATGCCCGAACTCGTCTTCCTCCCCGAAACCCGGCCGTTGGTGGAAAAGGTGGCCTCCTGGCTGGCGGAATCCGCTCCGGGCCGGCCCCTCGACCTGCGCGCGGTGGCGGTGGCCGTGCCGACCGCCGGAGCCTCACGCCGTCTGAGGGGGGAATTGGTCCGTCTCGCCGGAGAACGGGGGGGCGGCCTGCTCCCGCCGCTGCTCGCCGCACCCATGGTCCTGCTGGAACGCGCCGGAACCGCCCAGCCCGCCACGCGCGCCGACCGGCTGCTTGCCTGGACCGACGTTCTCCGCCGCGCCCCGCAGGACCAATTTCCCGGATTGCTGGAGGGATTTTCCGATCACCGCAAACCCGCCACCACCCTCCGCATCGCCCAATCGCTGGTTGAGGTCTGCACCCTCCTCGCCGAGGGAGGCTGGACCCCGTCCTCCCCGCAGGTGGCGGAGGCGGCTCCCGAAGACGGACGCTGGCAGGAATTCGACGCCCTTTATCGCAGATACACCGCCCGCCTGGCCCGGGCCGGCCGGACGGATCCCGACGAAACCCGCATCGCCGCAGCCGCGGCGGGAACCCCGCCTCCGGGCATCCGGCACATCGTCGTCGCCGGCGTGCCGGATCTCAACCGCCTCACGCAACGCTTCCTCGAAAATGCGGAGGCCCGCGGCGTCCGGGTGACCGTGCTCGTCGACGCCCCGGACTGCGAGGACGCCCGCTTTGACGGCTGGGGGCGTCCGGATCCCGCCCACTGGTCCGCGCGTCCGCTGTCCCTGCATCCGGATCACATTCACGTGCTGGCGGATCCCGCCTCGGAAGCCGAGGCCGCCGCGCGGCTTCTCGGCGGTTCGGCGCTGTGTGTCGCCGATGCCGCCCTGCTCCCCTTTCACGAACGGGCCCTGCGCGGCGCCGGACGCGAACCCTTCAATCCCGCCGGGAAATCCCTGCGCCACTTCGAATGCGGCGCCATCGCGGAAGGCTGGACGGCCTTTTGCCGCAGCCAGGACCTCGGCGACCTGCGCGCCCTCATGGAACGTCCGGTTTTCCTCGAAGCCCTCTGTGCCGAAACACGGCTCTCCCCCTCCGCGGCCCTCGCCGCGATCGACGCCATTCGCACCGGCGGCCTCGTCGGGTTCCTGCCCGACGCCCTGGCCCGCTGGAAAACCGGACGCAAGGCCGCCCTCGTCATCGGCGTGGAAAAACTGCGCGAAAAATTCGACGTCGCCCGGTCGCTCGAAAAACTTCCGGCCTTTCTGGGCTCGCTCCACGCCGCCACCCGGCCCACCCCGGCTTCGGCCGCGGCGCTGCAGGCGCTGGCGGAAACCCTTTCCTCCGTGCTCGAGTCTCCGGTCGGCGCGGGTTCGGCGGAACTGCTGGGGGCGGAACTCGAGGCCACCACGGTGTATGGCCGCCATGAGGGCGACACCGTGGAACTCAACGGCTGGCTGGAAGCCCCCTGGCTGCCGCATTCCGGACTGGTCCTGAGCGGCGTCACCGAAGGCGCCCTGCCGGCGGCGGTCACCGGTCATCCGTTTCTGCCCGACCAGCTCCGGGCCAGGCTCGGCCTGCAGACCAATGCGCAGCGCTTCGCGCGGGACGCCTATCTTTTGCACACCGTGCTGGCCGCACGCCCCCCGGGCCACGTGCAGGTGACCCTCAGCCGCACCGGCGCCGAAGGCGATCCCCTACGGCCCTCGCGGCTTCTTTTCCGCTGCCCCGACGGGGAGCTTCGCGACCGCGTGCGCAAGCTGCTCGGCCCCGTTCCCTCACTGCGCTCCGCCCCGCGGCGCGAACGCCTCTGGCAACTCGAAGTGCCGCCCAAACCGCCGCCGGAAAAACTGCGCGTCACCGCCTTCGGCGAATACCTCGCCTGTCCGTTCCGCTTCTACCTCGGCCGCATCCTCCGCATGGAGTCCTTCGATCCGGAAAAGGCCGAAATGGATGCCGCGGACTTCGGCACCGTCCTGCACCTCGTCGTCGAACATTTTGCCACCGGCCCCCTGCGCGATTCCCGCGACGGCGGGGAAATCGAGCGTTTTGTCCTTGAGGACCTCGACCGCGTGCTCGCCGAACGCTTCGGCGACCGCCTTTCCCTGCCCGTGCGCGTGCAAAAGGAAAGCCTGCGCGCGCGACTGCGCCAGTTTGCGCGGCTTCAAGCCCAGTCGCGCCGCGAAGGATGGCGCCTGGTCGCCGCGGAAACCGAATGGAAGGCCGGGGAAACCCTTTCGTTTGCCGGACTCCCCCTCACCGCCAAAATCGACCGCATCGAGATTCACGAAAAAACCGGCGAGCGCCGCATCCTCGATTACAAAACCTACAAGACCGTCCGGAAAAACACGCCGCCCGAAACCCACATGGGTCCGGCCGACGGGGAATTTCCCGAAGCCGAGTTTATCTGGGACGGACGCCCCCGCCGGTGGCGGCAGCTGCAGCTTCCGCTCTACCGCGCCATCGCCATGCGCCAATGGCCCGACGACCCCGCCCCGCCGCGCGTCGGCTATTTCCTGCTGCCGGAAAAGCTCGAGGAAAGCACCATTCTCGAATTCGAAGTGGACGGGCCGCTTTTCGAGTCCGCCCTGCGCTGCGCCGAGGCCGTGGCCGACCGCATCCGCCGCGGCGTCTTCTGGCCTCCGCGGGACGTCCGTTACGATGACTTCGGGGAAATGTTCCCCGACGGCAACATTCCGGAAGCCCTTCCCGAATCGGTCAAAACCTTTCTCGCCGGATCATGACACCGCTCAAACACCAGCGCATCATCGCCAACGCGGGCTCGGGCAAGACGTACAAGCTGACGTCGCGCTACCTCGAGCTGCTCGACCGCGGGGAGGCGCCCGAACGGATCATCGCCCTCACCTTCATCCGCAAGGCCGCCGGGGAGTTTTTGGAAAAAATCTTCGCCCGGCTGTTGGAGGATTCCTCCGAGGCCGGCCTGGCCCGGCTTCGGGTCATGATCGAAAAGCTGCCGCAACTCGCCCTCGGCACGCTGGACGGATTTTTCGGCCGCATGGTGCGCGCCTTTCCCTTTGAATGCGGGCTCGCCGGGGAAATTTCCATCCTCGACGAACATTCTCTCGACGTGGCGCGGCGCCGGACGCTGGACGAGGTCTTTCGCGGACACGCCGACGACGGCGAGGCCTTCGAGGAATTCCTCGATCTCATCCGCAAGCAGAACCGCAACAGCGAGGGCCGCGATGTCACGAGGACGCTGGCCTCCGAAATCGAAAGTCTTCACGAACGCTACCTGCTCACGCCGCCCGACACGCCCTGGGGCGACCCCGCCTCCATCTGGCCGGACGGCTCGCCCTTCCTCGACGCCCCGCCCATTGCGGACCTGGTGGAGGACTTTTCCCGCGCGCTGCCCGAATGCGACGACGAATCCTACCGCACCCGCTGGGAGAATCTCGTCGACGAACTGCGCGCGCTGCGGCCGGGATCGCCGGCGGGCGAGACCGCGGTGAAATTCGCCCTCCAGGCCATCAATCCGCCGCCCGACAAAAACGGCGGGTTTTCTCTCAAGATTTACGGCCGGAAACAGTTTTCCTTCCCGCCCGAACACCGCGACCTCATCGTCACTCTCGGACGTGCCATCCTCCGCGTGGAACTGGAAACCCGCCTCACGCGCTCGCGGGCGCTCTACGACCTCGTCGCCCGCTTCGAGAAGCCGTACCAGGAAACCGTCCGCGCGTCCGGACGCCTCACCTTCACCGACATCACCGGACTGCTTGCCTCGGCCGGCGGCGCCATCTGGGGCGGTCAGACCCTGCGTCCGTTCAGCCGGCAGGAAATGGATTACCGCCTCGACGCCTCCTACGACCACTGGATGCTCGACGAGTTCCAGGACACCAGCCGCCTGCAATGGATGGCCTTGCGCAACCTCATCGACGAGGTCGTGCAGAGCGACACCGGACGGCGTTCGTTTTTCTACGTCGGCGACACCAAACAGGCCATCTACACCTGGCGCGGCGGCGATCCACGGCTCTTCGACGAGATCGCGGACCACTACAACGCCAGCGGCACCGACCGGATCGACACGAGCGAATCCCTCGCGGTGTCCCGGCGATCCGCTCCGGAAATCCTCACCGCCGTCAACACGATCTTCGCCCCCGCCAATCTCAACCGCCTGGCCGGGGATCTCGGCTTCCCCGGGGAAACGCTCCGCCGCTGGTCCAACGCCTGGCGGGACCATGAACCCTACAAAAAGGAAGCCGGGTGCGTCCTCTGGAAACAGGTTCCCGACGCCGATTCCGAAACGCTCGACAAAGAGGCCGCCCGGCTCATCGCGGAAATCGCCCCCGCTTCCCGCGGCCTTTCCTGCGCGGTCCTCGTCCGCACCAACTCCCGGGTGAACGCGGTGATCGACGCCCTGCGCGCCGTCGGCATCGAGGCGCGGTCCGAGGGACGCTTCTGTCCGTGCACCGACAACGAACTCGGCGCCGCCCTCCTCTCGCTCTTGCGCGCCATCGCCCACCCCGCCGACACCCTGGCCCGGGAACATGTGCTCATGACCCCGCTGCGGCCCGTCCTGGAGGACGGGGCCTTCCCGCTTTCCGCGCTGCGGCTCATCCAGGACGAAGGGTTCGCCGGGGCGGTTTCCGCGTGGATCGACCGTCTTCCGGCGAGCGATTTTTCCCGGGCGCGCGCCGCGGAGTTCCTGCAGGCCTGCACGGATTTCGACGCCCTCCGCGGCGCCGCGGGGACGATCGACGAATTTGTCCAGTTTGCGCGGACCTATTCCGCCACGGAGGATGCCGCGGACGGTGTCGTACGCGTGCTCACCATCCATGCCTCCAAGGGTCTCGATTTCGACATGGTTGTGCTGCCCGACCTCGAAGGTCTGGCCCTCGCCTCCCGCCGTCGCGAGGCGCCGGTGCATCTTCACACCGACCCGCAGGGGCGCGTCCTCTGGGGCATGGAATTGCCGCCGCAGGAAATCTGCGACGCCGACCCCGTCCTGAGCGCCGCCGCCGCCGAAACACTCGCCGCGGACTGCTACGAACACCTTTGCCTGTATTACGTCGCCCTCACCCGCGCCAAACACGGGCTCTATCTGCTTTCCTCCCGGAAAAAATCCGACAGCAAAAGCCGCGACTTCAACCGTCTCCTCCACGCCACCCTCGACACCGAAGAAGGCGAACATCTCTCGGGAAATCCCGAATGGCACACGATTGTCCGGCCCGAGCACCGCACCACGCCCCCCCTGCGGCTGCAACCGCTGCCGGAGCCGACACGTCCGGAGATTCACCCGGAGGTTCCTTCCCGGCCTCTGACCCTGCGGCCCTTCGGAAAGGGGCGGACCCTTTCGCTGGGCAACGAGGTCCACGCCTTCCTGGCAAGGGTCACCTGGAACGACGAACCGCTCCCCGACCTCGAAGAACTCTCCGCGGAGGCGCGGGACCTCCTGCGTCACTTCCTGGAAACCCCCGCCGGCCGCGGGATTTTCACCCGTCCCGCCGGGGAGGTGGAACTCTGGCGCGAGCAACCCTTCGACGTGCTTCTCGACGGACGCTGGATCAGCGGCATTTTCGACCGCGTGGTGATCCGGGGCGACCTCGCCGAAATCGTCGACTTCAAAACCGGCGGCGACGACCTCGCTTCCGTTTACGGCGAGCAGATGAACCTCTACCGCCGCAGCCTCGCGGAACTCTGCGGACTGCCTGCCAAAAACATTTCCGCCACCCTCGTCAATCTGGGCACCGGACAACGGATCGAGATCGGGTAGAATCCCCGGCCGTCCCCCTGCAGCTCGAGCCAATTGCCATTTGCCAAAACCGGGTTAGAATCGCTTTGTCATGGCCTGCGAAGTTCATCCGGACGACCCCATTTATTCCGATCCGGTTTTCCAAATGGCGAAGAGGCAGTTTGACCTCATCGCGGATCATCTCGAAATTCCCGAAGGTCAGCGCGAGCGCATCATTTACCCCAAGCGCGCCGTGTCGGTGACCATTCCCATCCACAGTGATGACGGGTCGGTCAGGGTTTATCACGGCTATCGCGTCCAGCACCATCTGGCCGTGGGCCCCACCAAGGGGGGCACGCGGTATTCCGCCAACCTCACCCTCGGCGAATGCGCCGCATTGGCCATCTGGATGAGCTGGAAGTGCGCGCTCGCCGGGCTTCCCTACGGAGGCGCCAAGGGCGGCGTGCGCGTCGATCCGCACACGCTCAGCAAAAACGAACTCGAACTCGTCTCCCGCCGCTACATGCAGGAAATGATCCCGTTCGTCGGGCCGTACATCGACGTGATGGCCCCCGACATGGGCACCAACGAACAGGTGATGGCCTGGTTCATGGACACCTATTCGGTCCATGTCGGTTCGGCCATGGGGGAAATCGTCACCGGCAAGCCGGTGTGCCTCGGCGGCGTCGCCGGACGGCGCGAAGCCACCGGACGGGGGGTCGTGTTTCTCATCGAACGGGCCCTGGATCACCTGAAAATCAAACCTTCGGATTGCACCGCCATCGTGCAGGGCTTCGGCAACGTGGGGTCCGTGACCGCCGGCGGACTTGCCTACAAGTCCGGCATGAAGGTTGTGGGCATCAGCGATCACACCGTCGCGCTTTACGATCCGCGCGGCCTCGACATCGCGGCGGCCGACCGCCATGTCGCCCGGCACGGGGTGCTGAGGGATTTTCCGCAGGGCGAACGGGTCGATCCGGAAACCTTCCTCACCCTGCCGTGCGATGTCCTTGTGCCGGCGGCGGTGGAACGGGTCATCACGGAAAAAAATGCCGGTCAGCTGAAGTGCCGCATTCTCGCCGAGGCGGCCAACGGACCGACCACGCCCGATGCAGATGTGATCCTTAACGAGCGATGGAACGAAGTTTTTGTCATTCCCGACATCCTCTGCAACTCCGGGGGCGTCATCGTGTCCTACTTCGAGTGGGTGCAGGATCTGCAGAATTTCCTCTGGTCCGATGTCGAAACCACCGACCGCCTTTACCGCATCCTCGACACCGCCTTCAACGCAGTGATCCGGCGCGCCAAGGAACGCGGCATCCCGCACCGCACGGCCGCCCTTTCCATCGGTGTGGAACGTGTCCTGGCCGCCCGGCAGGCGCGGGGCATCTTCCCCTAAACCGACCCTCCGGGGGAGCCCCCCATCCCTTTTTCAACCCACCCACATCATGGCCGCGCGTATCATCACCTACGAACTGAAAAACCCCTCGGAAAAAACCGACTACGACGCCTTCCACAACACGGTCAGAAGCTACGACCACGTGATCCTTTCCGATTCGTCGTACGCCATCGCCACGGACGAATACCCCAAGGACATCTTCGAAAAATTGTTCCCCTTCATTGATCCGGAAGATTCCCTCACGGTGATTGCCGTGGTCCGCTTTTACATGTCGCACCACGACCGGGCGGTCCTTCAGTGGCTCGATGCCAATGTGTGAAACCGGGTCCCCCCGGAAAATCGATCCTTCGATCGGCCCCGCGGCTGCCGACTCTGGAACGCACCCCGGTGACGTTCCCCGGATTGTTCACCCCCCGTTCGCCGGGCCCTCCTCCGCCCCCTCCAACGCGCGCTGAGCCAGACCCGGGGGAATCTGTTTTTCCGCCCGCGCGCCCAGCTTCTGCAGCTCCAGCGTCCGCCGCACCAGATTGCCCCGCCCGGTGCTGAGCCTCCCGAAGGCCTGTTCATATGCCGCGCGGGCCTGATCGAGGCGCTGACCGATCTCGTGGAGGGATTCGACGAAGAGGACAAACTGATCGTGCAGGTTGCCGGCCTGACGGGCGATCTCGAGCGCGTTGAGCGTCTGTTTTTGGCGGCGCCAGACACTCTCGACCGCCCGCAGGGTGACCAAAAGGGTCGAGGAGGAAACCAGCACAACATTGCGTTCAAAGGCATCGCCAAACAGCGCGCCGTCCTGCTGCAGCGCAAGATGCAGCGCCGGTTCGACGGGCACGAACATGAGGACAAAATCCGGCGACTGCAGTTCAGGCAAGCTCGGATAGTCGCGGCGGGAGAGCTCCTCGACATGACGCCGGACCGAGAGGACATGCTCGCGCAGGGCCGCCTGGCGGGCCGCCTCCGTCTCGGCATTGACGTGGCGCTCGTAGGCCGTGAGCGACACCTTGGCATCGATGATGAGGTGGCGGTTTTCGGGAAGCCGGATGACCACGTCCGGGTGAAACCGGGCGCCGTCCCCGGCGCGGAAGCCGGCCTGGGTTTCGTATTCGATCCCCTTCTGCAGGCCGGATTTTTCGAGAATCCGCTCCAGGACAAGTTCCCCCCAGGCCCCCTGGGTCTTGGACTCCCCTTTCAGCGCCCGGGTGAGGGCTCCGCACTCGTCCGCCATCCGGCGGTTGAGCTCCCGCAACTGGGCCAGCTGCTCGCGCAGGGCGGCGGCGGACTGTGTGTCCTCGGTGTGAATGGCGTCAATGCGCTCGCGGAACTCGGTCAGGCGCTGACGCAGCGGATCAAGCAACTGCGCGAGATGCTCCTGATTCCGGGAGAGAAACTTCGTGCTTTTTTCCTCGAGGATGCGGTTGGCGAGATTTTCGAATTCGGCCCGGAAGCGGTCCTGGACCTCCGCGAGGCGTGCGGCCTCTTCCTTCAGGCGTTCCTCAAGATGGGCGCGGGCGGTTTCCGCGGCGGCCACCCGGGCGGCCAGTTCGTCGTTGCGCCGTCGCTCACCCTCCAGGTCCTCCCCTTGCCCGGCCAGGGTTTCGGCCAGCTGGCCGGCCCGGGCCGCCTGGGCCGCGGCCTCCGCCAGGAGGGCGGATTGCCGGCGTGCGGCCAGGAGCTGTGCGCCGAGAAAGCCGAAAGCGGCGCCGGCCAGCGCGGCGAGAACCCCGACGAGGATTTCCATGATGCGCCGTCCAGTTCGCTCAGGCGATGTGCAGGACGGACACGCGCGGTTTGCCGCCGACGGCCTCCGCCTTTCGCCAGCTGCTGAGATCGTTCATGGTGATCCAGCGGCGCTCGTCGGTGCGGTAGAACCAGTCCTTGTCCTGCTGGAAGAAGACCAGCCGGCCGCGCCGTTCGAGGATGTTGATGATCTCGTTGCTGTGGGAGCGGATCTCATCGATGTCGGTGGTCGCCCGCTGGCCCATCTCGCTGTAGAGTTCGTTGAGCTCGAGAAGAAGGCTGCTGACCCGCATGTCCATGTCGCAGGCCTTGAGTCCGACCCGGCGCGCCTCGTTGAGCAGGATCGGGTAGTTGTGCGAGGGATACCACGAATTGAGGGCGTGCGCGATGGAGTCGGCCGTTTTTTCGTCCTTGATGTGAAAGGACAGCAGTTCCTTGCAGAGCCGGATGGAAAGCGAGTCCGCCCGGTCCACCGCCCCGATCACCAGCGGATGCACGTACTGGAAGAGGGCGTGATAGGGATTGGTGTTTTTTTCGTCCCGTTCCTCCCGCCAGAGCCGCACGACACGCTTGAGCTCGTCGAGGCTGACGCTCACGCGGTCGTTGTCCCGGTCGATGGGCGACAAATCGTGTGTGAGCGAGGTGTCCACGGCGGTGAGATACGCCATGTGGCCCATCTGGATCTCGTCGGCGCCCAGCGCGATCATCGTCGCCGCGGAGGCGCAGTTCAGCGGCACAAGGGCGGTGAGGCGCCGGGTGTGACGACGGATCAGGTTGACGATGCGCAGGGCCGCCTGACCGCTGCCGCCGTCGGACTTGATGAAAAGATAAATGTTCTCCTCATCCTCGACGTCCTGAAGCAGCTCGTGAAAGGCCAGGACATCGTTGTGACAGACGCTGCCGCGTGAGCTGTTCCAATACGTGATGAGGCGTCCGCCCAGCACTTTCTCCAGCGTGTGGATGAGTTTCTGCGTCCGGTTGAAAAGCATGGGAGGCTGCCGGACGACAGGCTCCTTGACGGCGGGGGATTTGGATCTCGGCATGGAACTATTTCGCCGGTTCGAGCTGTTTGATGACCGTCGTGAGGTAGACCGGCTCGGGATGCTTGTCACGCCACTTGGTGATTTCGCGCTTCTCGAGCACGTGAAACCCGAAGCGCTCCAGCACGCGGGCGCCCCGGCGGCTCTCGAACGTCACCATCTGCCCGAAAACCGCCTTTTCCCCGCGCGAGCGGAGGAAATCGAAATACTGGTTCATCATGGCATAGGTGCCGGCGATGCTTTGGGCCTCGGGCAGGACGTTGAAATGGAAATGCGCGGTGCGGCGCGGGGCGGCGGGCACTTCGCGCCAGGAATTCTTGAGGATCCAGCCGATGAAATCGCGCGTCGCCTTCTTGTACCGCGGATAACGCAGCATCCCCAGGACGAAGAGCCGGATATTGTGGAAGAAACTGTAGATCTGCTGCCGGAAGGGACGCCGGGAACCGAGCAGGTACCCCTTCACAACGCCGTCCTGCTCGAGCACAAAACACGCCTCGGGTTCCCAGTCCGTGTAATAGCTGGTCAGGTAGTCGGCAAAAAGCTCGCGATCCTCGAACACCGGATCGATCGGTTTGCCGAGAAATCCGGTTTCACAACACAGCCGCCGTACGGCCTCGCGGTCGCGCGGTTCGTATTTTCTGACGGTGATACCAGGAGGCAGGGCCACGGAACGATTGTTATCCGCCGGCGGGAACTGGGCAAATGGAAAAGATCACCGGCTGTAGTTCGCGATCACGTCCTCGTAAATGCCGAAGAGGCGTCCGAACACGGATCTCCACGAGTACCGGCCGCGCGCCGCTTCGCTTGCCTGCAGTCCGATCCGGGTCAGATCCTGGTCGAGCTTGGCCACGATGGCCCGGGCCAGCGATTCGGGGGTGTTTTCCTCCGCCCACTGGGACTGGTTGGTGAAAATGATGCGGTCCATGTAGCTGCCGCGGATGCCCACCACCGGGGTGCCGCAGGCCTGGCTTTCGAGGGTCACCAGACCGAAGGTTTCCTGGATGCCCGGATGGACAAACACATCGGCCAGACGATAGATCGCCGCCAGCCGGGCGGCCTCCTGGCAATATTGCATCCAGGTCACCGCGCCGGTGGACTCGCGCAGGCGCAGCAGGGCGGGCCGCAGCGTCCCATCGCCCACGCACAGGAGGTGGTATTTTCCCGGATGGCGGGTGTGCAGCCACTCGACCGCCTGGAAGAGGGTGCGGACATTTTTTTCCGAGGCGAGGCGTCCCACGTAGAGGAGCAGCCGCGGTTCCTCGGGAATTCCGAGGTCGGCGCGGGTCAGCCGCGGTTCCGCCGGACCCGGATGAAAGATGTCGACGTCCACCCCCAGATCGATGCTCTCCACGCGTTCCACCCCCCAATCGCGCAGCAGCTTGGCCAGCACCGGACTGGGCACAAAGGTCCGCTCAAACCGGTTGTAGAGCGCATGGACGTACCGGCGGCTCACATCCTCCGCGATGGAAATGGCCAGCGGACCGAAATATTTCGCGACGGAGCGGATGTAGGCCTCGGGGAAATGCGAATGATAAAACCCCACGACGGGAATATCGAGTCCGCGTCCGGACGCCACCGCCTTCCAGGCGACCTGGTAGGGATCGCCGGATTCGATCAGCGACGGCATTTCGCGTTCGAGCACCTCCTCGACCAGCGAGAGTTTCAGAAGCGCGCGATAACGTGACGTGCGGGACACCAGCGGCGAGGCGATGGTGTAGACCCGCGCGGTTTCGTCGCCGGTGACTCCGGTGGTTTCCCCGGGCACGATGAGGATGTGCCGGCAGTCCGGGCGTTCGCGCCGGATGTAGGCCACCTTTTGCTCGACATAACGCCGCACCCCGCCGCTGACCGGCGAGTAAAACTGCGTCAGGTCGCAGATCTTCAAGGGTTTTGAAATCAATGGGGTGGGTCTTAAGACGTTTCGCCCGGGGGGCGTAGGTTCCTAAGACGGGATGTGTCAGGATCGGGACTCCTGTTCCGCGAGCCAGCGTTCGGCATCGATGGCGGCGGCGCACCCCTGTCCGGCCGCGGTGATGGCCTGGCGGTAGACATGGTCCGCCACGTCGCCCGCGGCAAACACTCCCGGCAGGTTGGTGTGGGTGCCCTTCTTCTGCAGCAGGTAGCCGTTTTCGTCCGTCTCGAGCTTGCCGCGGAAGGGGGCGGTGTTGGGCTCGTGGCCGATGGCGACAAACACACACTTCACCTCGAGCTCCCGTTCGCCGCCGCCGACGAGGTCCTTCAGCTTCACGGCGCGCACTTCGCCGGCGTCATCCGTGAGGTATTCGGTGACCACCGAGTTCCAGACCGGCTCGATCTTCGGGTTGGCCAGGGCGCGGTCGGCCATGATCTTCGACGCGCGCAGGGAGTCGCGGCGGTGGATGAGATAGACCTTCGAGGCAAAGCGGGTGAGAAAGGTCGCCTCCTCGCAGGCGGAGTCGCCGCCGCCGACCACGCAGACCGGAACATTGCGGTAAAAGGCGCCGTCACAGGTCGCGCAGGAGGTCAGCCCGTGGCCGATGAGTTCCTTTTCGCGGTCGAGATTGAGATACCGCGGAGACGCCCCGCTGGCGATGATGAGCGCGCGGGTTTCGATCCACTCCCCGTCCACCTTGAGGCGGGAATGCGACCCGGTGTGCTCGAATTCCTCCACGGTGCCGTATTGGAACCGGGCGCCGAATTTTTCCGCCTGCCGGTGCATGCGGAGAATCAACTCGGGGCCGTCCACCCCCTCGGGGAAACCGGGAAAATTTTCCACCGCCGTCGTGGTGGTCAGCTGTCCGCCGGGCTGGCGGCCTTCGAGAACAAGGGGAGAAAGATTGGCGCGGGCGGTGTAAATGGCCGCAGTCAGGCCGGCGCACCCCGTTCCAACGATGATCACATTTTCCATAGATGACGGGGAGTAAACACGAAGCCGGCGATGTGCCAAAGATTTATCGCTTCAGGAGAATCGACGTTCCGCAGCGTGCCACGGGGTCGGGCGCCCCCCCCAGCGCCTCCCGCCATTCCCCGAGGCGGCGGGATTCGGTGACAAGGTACAGCGGCTCGCCGGATTTCCAGCGGGCGATCAATTCGTCGGTGGTGACAAAACGGTCCCGCCCCAGGCCGAACCTTCTGACCGGAAACTCCTCGTCCGGGTTCTGGTCGAGCACGAGAATTTTCACGTCCGCATACACCAACAGGCTGCTTCCGGTGTCGATCCCGCCGTCGTAAACCACCGTCGCGCCGGACGGGAGGAAGGGCGCCATGCGGGCGAGGGAAAAATAGGGGGAAACGACGGCGGTGCCGTTGACCGCACCCAGGGCCAGGCAGGCCGCCCCGGCAACCAGACCCGGCCAGGGGTTTTTGGAAAAAACCAACGCCGCCACCGCACCAAGCCATCCCCCGCCGAGGGCAAACCAGGCCGTCGCCTGCAGGCTTTTCCAGACCCCGGGGTCGAAGCCCATCACCGTTGTCCAGGCCGTCGCGCGGGCCGCCAGCGTCTCGGTTTCCGTGACCGGCGCGGCGGTCCCGAGGAACAACGATCCGATCAATCCCGCCCCCAACACCCCGGCCAGCGCGAAGAGACCCGGCCGCACGGAATACCGCTCCAGCACCCAGGCCGCCCCCAGGGCAAAGGCCGGCCACATGGACATCGCGTAGTAGTCCTGGCGCTGACCCGTCAGCAGCACCGACCCGAAAATCACCCCCGCCCAGGCCCAGATCAGCGCCGTGGCGAAGCGGGGTGTCGGAGGCCGGGAGCCCGGGAGCCGCCGGCGGGTCAACAGCGCCATGCCGGCCACCAGTGACCACGGAAAAAACCACGCCAGGTGCAGCAGAATGAACTGCCAGCGCGGCACGCTGGTGTAGTCGGTCGCCGGGGTGGAATTGCCCTCGATGTGCCCGAGATGCTCGGTGAAGATCAGGTTGTGAAACCAGCCCGGAAACCGCGCTTCGATGGCCAGGTACCAGGGCAGGTTGATCAGGACAAAAACCGCCGGTCCCTCCCAGGAAATCAGGCCGCGCAGGGACGCGCGCGCCTCCCGGCAGAAAGCGGCCGCCACCCCCACGATGACCAGGGGGTACAGGGTGCCGTGCCAGCCTTTGACAAAACTGGCCAGCGACGCGCACACCCAGAACGCCAGGAACCAGATCCGGCGCCGGCCGGGATCGGCCTGACCGCGCAGCACGCAATAAAGCGAGGCCGCGATGAACGCCGAAAGCGTCTGTTCCGGCATGACAATGCGCCCGAGGGAATACAATCCGAGCGAGGTGAGAAGAATCACCCCGGCCAGCGCCCCGCGCCCCGGTCCGCCGATCTGCCGGCCGATCAACGCCGTCACCACGGTGAGCGCCACCAGGGCCAGCGCCCCCGGCAGGCGGGCGGCAAAGGGCCCGACGCCGAAAATTTTCATCGCGGCGGCCATCTCCCAGTAGAGCAGCGGCGGTTTGACCAGGCGCGGAATGCCGTTGTTTTCCGGCACCAGCCACGACCCGCCCTCCGCCATCACCTTCGCCGCCCCGCCGTACTGGCCGTCGGTCTCGTTGTAGAGATCCCCCCAGCCGGCCGTGCCGACCAGCAACGCCACCGCCAGAAGCAGCAAAATCCCGAAAAACCCGCCCTTCGACGCCGGCGGCGCCGCGGATCCGGCCGGGGCGTCCGTTGCTTCGGGGGAAGCGGGGTCGGGTGTCATCCGTCGGAGAGGGAAAACGATTCCGGGAATCCCCCGGGCAGGCGCAGCGGACGGCCCTCCGGCATCTTGACGAGGGCCAGCGCCTGACGGCAGGTCACGATCAGCGTTTGATCCGCCGGGCGGACGATTTCAAATTCCACCCAGAACCGGGCGCGGGAAACCTCCGTCACCCGGCCATTGACCACAAGTTCATCCCCGAGCAAGGCGGGACGCCGGTAATCGATCTCAGTGCGCACCACCACGGGGTGAATCTGCGTGCGCCGGATTTCCTCGAAACTCATCCCCATGCCAATGGCAAGATTGGTGCGGGCGGTTTCGATGAAACGCAGATACGAAATATTGTGCACGACACCTCCGGCGTCGGTGTCGAAATACATCACCCGGATCTCCGTCGAAACCCGGCAGCGGTCGGACCATTCCATGGCCGCGCATGATGGCGGGCCCACGCCCCGCCACAATTATTTTTTCTTGGGCAGCTTTTCTTTCAGCAGGGCGATCTGCTCGCCAACGGTGGGATCGGGAATCACCGCATAGGCCTTTTCGTAGACGGCCAGCGCCTCGGCGGGCTTGTTCGCATCCGCCAGCACCTTGGCCTCCTCGCGCAGGCGGCTGAATTCCGTGATGCTCGAAGCCACGACCCGGCTCATCGCAACCACCACGCGGGTCGTTTCCGGCCCGATCTTGGAGGACTGCTTTTCGATGCCATCCAGCACGTCCTTGATCTCAAGATACTGCCTTTCGTCAAAAAGCGGCTTGAGCTTGCCGAAACCGGCACCGGCCGTGCACACCGCCTGGGCCTGCTCCACCTCGGTCACCAGCGGGGCCGGCGGTTTGGTGGAGAGGAAGCTCATCAGACGGGAATTGAGCGAGGCGATGTTCCTGCCGAGGTCGGACGAAATCTCGGGGAGGGCGTCCTCGGACTTGATCGCGGACATTGCCGCCTCCAGGGCGGCCGCCACCTTTTTGCCTTCTTCGGCAATCGCCGCCGCGGTGGCCTGACCGGCGTCCCAGTTTTTGAGGAACAACACGGCGCGGGGATCCTCCTCCGGCTGCAGCGTCCGGAGCCGGGCCACGGCGGTGCGCGCCTCCTCCAGGCTCAGGGACGGTTCGGCCAGCTTGATCAGAAGGTTGGCCCGCTGTTCGGCCCGCACCCGCTTGCCGTGCATCTCGGAAATCTCGGTCACCAGCGGTTTGACGCCCGCATTTGTCTTGGCCAGTTCCTCAAGGGCGATGAATCGCGGATCGTTGGCGAGATCGAAACTGCTCGGCGGATTGGCGCGGAGGATGTCGGGTTTGATCTGACTGGCGAACGTGCGCGCGCGGTCGGCGACATAAATCTCCCGTTTCAGCCAGACGCCGCCGGTCTTGACCTTGCCGGAATCATAGGCCTCCACCTCCTCCGTCACCTTTTTCAGGGCCGGTTCCACATAGGAACGGGTTGCCGGATGTTTCGCCACGGTGGCCTTGAGATCCTCGGCAACCGCCGCCAGGGCGTTGCGGTCCTTGTCGGTCAGAACCTCCTTCACCAGGTTCGGATCGGGATAGACGACCACCTTGACGATACGCCCCGCGGGCACCTGGCGCTTGTTTCCGCCCTTGGTGTGAAATTCGATGTATCCCGCGCCGGCGACACCGCTGGCGGTCCGGTCGGTGAACGCCTGAAACTCCAGCACCACGGCCTCGCTGTCCTTGGACCAGGCCTGGGGTTTGACCAAGGCGATGCCCGCCCGTTCCTGGACGGTGAATCCATCCGACTGGGCTTGCATCGGGCGCAATGCCAGAGCGGCAAAAAACAAAACGATATTCAGCAGGGAGACGGGGGCCTTGGAAAACATGGCAAGGTCGGGCACTCTAGACGTGTTTTCGCTCAATCCGCAACCCGATTTCTCCCCCACAACCAGACGAATGCAAAAAAAACAGACTTGCTCTTCCCGCAGGTCTCATTACTGTGTCCCACCCTTTGCCAGAGTAGCTCAGTGGTAGAGCAGGGGACTCATAAGCCCTTGGTCGGGGGTTCAAATCCCTCCTCTGGCACCAGATTTTCAAAGCGCCCAAACACGATTTCCCATGGCCAACATCAAATCTTCCGCCAAACGCAGCCGCCAGGCCCGCGTTCGTCATGCCCGCAATGCCGCCATCATCAGCGCCCTCAAGACGGGACAGAAAAAACTGCGCGCCGCCATTGCCGCCGGCAAGCTCGATGAGGCGAAGGCTCAGTTCACCGCCGTTTCCGCCGCGCTCGACAAGGCCGCCAAGCGGGGCGTGATCCACAAGAACATGGCGAATCGCAAGAAGAGCCTCTTCAATCGCGCGCTCAAGCCGGCCCAGGCTTGATTTCGCCGGGTTCCGGGATGCGATGACCCCTCATCCCGGCGTCGTTCTGGAAAACCTCCTGCCGGAGGCCCTCTCCTTTCTGGAGCGCCTGGTGGGAGTCAACAGTTTCACCGCGAACCCCGCGGGCCTTGCCGAAAACGCCCGCCTGGTCGCCGCCCGGTTCGCGGACCTCGGCTTCGAGGCCGAAAGCGTTTCCGATCCCCATCCCGCTTTCGGCCGCCACCTTTTCCTTCACCGCCCGGGCGGCCGGGGTCCCGGCGTCCTCCTCGTCACCCATCTCGACACCGTTTTTTCCCCGGAGGAGGAGGCGCGCCAAAATTTCCGCTGGAGCGTGGAGGGCGACCAGATCTTCGGCCCGGGCGTCCACGACAACAAGGGCGGCACCGTCATGATCTGGCTCGTGCTGGCCGCCCTCCGTGAATGTGACCCGGTTCTTTTCGAAAAAACCCACTGGGTCGTCGCCGCCGACGCCGCGGAGGAGGAGCTCACCTCGGATTTTCCCCTCTTCTGCCGCGCCCGCCTGCCCGATCCCTGCCGGGCCGCGCTCGTTTTTGAATCCTGCACCGGACAGGGGCACGGCCTCACCCTGGTGCGCTGCCGGAAAGGCTCGGCCAATTTCCGGGTAACCGCCGAAGGCCGCGGCGCCCACGCTGGAAGCCGTCATGCGGAAGGCGCCAATGCCGTCGTCGAGCTCGCCCATGTGATCCAACACATCGCCGCGCTCACCGACCATTCCCGCGATCTCACCGTCAATGTGGGCCGCATGGAGGGCGGCGGAGCGACCAACCGTGTGCCGCACGAGGCCTTCTGCGAGGTGAACATCCGCGCCTTCGAGGAAGCCGTCCTTCAGGAGGCCGTCGAGGCCATGTTTGCCCTCGAATCCCGCCCGCCGTTTGTCCGGGCCGTCAGCGACGGCCACCCCTGCCGCGTGCGTGTGGAACTCACCAGCCGCAATCCGGCATGGCCCCCCAATGCCGCCACGGACGCCCTCATCGCCCTCTGGCAAAAGACCGCCGCCTCGCTTGGCATCCCCCTTCGGGTCGAACCGCGGGGCGGACTCAGCGACGGCAACCATCTTGCGCCCTTTGTGCCGGTCCTCGACGGACTCGGACCCTTCGGCCTCAACGGCCACGCATCGGAACGCCGCTCGGACGGCTCCAAAATGCCCGAGTCGGTTTTTCCCGACTCCTTTCTCACCATGGGCGCCGTGAACGTGGCGAGTCTGCGTGCCCTGCTGGCATGATCCTCGAGGCGGAAATTTTCCCCATTTCGCTGCGCCGGCCCTTCCGCATCGCCCACGGCACCAGCACCGTCCGCCAAACCGTGCTGGTCCGCCTCCGCGAGGGAAATTTCTGCGCCCACGGCGAAGGGGCGCTGCCTCCCTACTATCCCTCGCAACCCGCCGCCTGCCTGCATTGGCTGAAAACCCTCGATCCCTCCGCCCCCCTGCCCCCGGCGCCTCCGGAAGCCGCCGCCGCCCGCGTGGCGGTAGAAATGGCCCTCTGCGATCTCGCCGCGCAGAGGGCCGGACAACCCCTCTGGAAGTTCTGGCGGCTTGATCCCTCCCGCACCCCGCCCTGTCCCACCACCCTTTCCATCCCGGAAAACGAAAACGATCTCCACGAACTCCTCGGGGAAGCCCGGGCCGCGGGCGCTCCCGCGCTCAAACTGAAAAGCGGCAGCGGGGATCCGGAATGGGACCGGCGTTGCGCGGACATCACGGCCCGCAGCGGCCTCCCCTTCAGCATCGACGCCAATGCAGGCTGGACGCCCGCAACGGCCGCCGGCCTGATTCCCCGACTCGCCACCCACGGGGTCGCTTTTTTCGAACAGCCCGTATCGCGCGACATCGCCGCCTGGCGGGAGCTCCGCGACCGGCTCGGACCCCGGACCGTTCCGCCCCTCGTCGCCGACGAATCCCTGCAAACCGAAGCCGATCTTCACGCCCTGGCGGAAGTCGCCGACGGGATGAACATCAAAATTCTCAAAGCCGGCGGCCTCGAGGGCGCCCGGCGCTGGATCGCCCTCACCCGCTCGCTGCAGAAAAAGGTCATGGTCGGCGTCATGGTCGAAACCGGGATCGGCCGCACCGCCGCCGCCCACCTTGCCCCGCTGGCCGACTGGCTCGACATCGATCCGCCTTCCAGCATCCCCACCGCACCGCTGTGCGGCTTCGAAGTCGTGTCCGGACGAATCCGGCTTTCCGACCGTCCCGGACTGGGACTGGTCTGAGAAAACCTCTCGGCGTCCCCGGCACCGACTTTCACCCGCAGTTTCCGCCTCCCCTCCCTTCCGACCCAATCCGGTCTTGTCTTCGCGCGCCATTTGACCCCATGGACTCGGGCCATCCCCGAACACACGAAAAGAAATGAACGCCTACGTTTCCCTTGCCATTGCCATCACCGCGGAAATCATCGCCACCTCGGCCCTGAAGGCCTCGGACGGATTCACCAGACTCCTTCCGTCCGCCATTGTGGTGATCGGATACGGAGCGGCCTTCTATTTTCTTTCGCAAACCCTCGGCAGCATCCCCATCGGCCTCGCCTACGCCATCTGGTCCGGGGTGGGCATTGCCGCCATCAGCCTCATCGGATGGCTGTTTTTCAAACAGGCCCTGGACCTGCCGGCCATCGCCGGCATTGTCCTGATCATCGCCGGAGTCGTGATCATCAACCTCTTCTCCAAGTCGTCGGCCCACTGAGAACGTCGGTCACGGCTCCGGACGGACAGGAGGGAAGCCCGCGGCGGGTGCGCGTCACGGTCCCTCGCCAGGGAACTCCCCGGGCGCGATGACAAACTTCTCGGGAACAATCGACGACTCGCCGTCCCACCGGTAGGCGCAGAGAGTCCCGCCCTTGCCCATCCCGAGATCCAGACAGGCCACATTGGCCCGGAGGGGCCGCGGTTTTTTCTCCCGCAGGGCGTAGTGGCCGAAGAATGTGGCCGGGGCGTCTTCGGGATATCCGTGCGGGGGCAGGAATCGGGGAGGCACGTCGGGGACGGACGGATTGTCCGGAAAAACCGCCTCACGGCAGGTGGCGCCGGACAGATCGAGCCACCATTTGATGCGGATTTCGTTCCGCATCTCGCCGTCGGGGGTGAGGAGGGACATCCCGTCGGGCAGGACGGCCTCCGGGCCGCAGGTCACCCGGCTCAACATTTGCTCCTCACGCGACCCCTTTCTGCTGTGGTTCTCCAGAACCCCCCCCGCAGGGGTCCGATGCCCCGCAGACGGGCCAGCGCCTCTTCGTCCCGGCAGGCATGCACGATCCGGATTCTTGGGAACGAATGTCTTTCACACTCAAATAATGGACCGAAAACAAAAACCCATACAGTCATTCATTTGCATTATACATAACTATAAAGTCATGTTTTGTCGCAGCTTCGGTCACTCGTCCTTTTTTCCCGTCCCGCCCGCGGACCGTCCGTCAGGCGAAAAGGTCCTGCTGTCCGCCCGGGGCGGATCCGAAGCCTTCGAATTTTTTCGCCAGCTCGTCGAGTTTGGCAATGTAGTACTCGACGTTTTCGTCCCGGTTCTCCGGATTCCATTCCGACACGAGCCGTGCGGCCTCGTAGGCCACGACCTTCCTTTTGGTGCCGGTGATGTAATAGCTGACCTGGTCGCCCGCCTGGTAGTTGCGTCCGCTGCGCAGGGCGAGTTCAAAGGCGGCGGAGCGGTTGCGTGAGGAGGCGCCGATCTTTTTCTGATACGAGGCCAGCGAGTCCTGCAGGGCCTCCGTCTTGGCGAGAACCTCGATGGGAAGTTCGCGCCGGCGGATTTTCGCCACCAGATCCTCGCGCAGGCCCGCCGCTTCGGAAGCCCGTCCCTCCAGCAGCAGGCGCAGGAAGGCCTCGAGGTAGTCGCGCAGATAAGGCTCCATGCCGCGGGATTTGAGCGCGGCGCCCTTGATCGAGAGGGAGCCGTTTTCCTCGAGCAGCGCATAATTCTTGGCCTTGTAGCTGAACATGGCGCGGTAGCGTCTGTCGAATTCGACCTCGATTCCCTCGGGCAGCTCGGCGGCCAGGCCGGCCTGCAGGGATTCGGGCGTGGCGCCGTCCGGGGGATGAAAATAAATGCCGTCGGTGTCGATCTCGATGACCCGCGCGCCCTGCTCGCCGAGCCAGTCGACCATCCGGCGCAGAATTTCGCGCCCCTTGGCGGTCACGTTTTCCGCGGCGGTGAAATCGGCGAAATGACCCTGACCGAATCCGAGGTAGCCGTAGAAGGAATTGATGAGAATCTTGAACGTGCCCTGAAGGGCGTCCAGGCGTCCGCGCTCCACCGGATCCTGCGCGGCCCGCAGGGCGGCCTTGGCCTCGAGGCGGAAGGTCCGGAGGTCGCGGAGCAATCCGCGGAAGATTCCCAGCGCATCGCCTTCCGGAAAATATCCGAAGGTGAGCATCACGGACGGATACAGCGAGGTCACGTCACAGTGCCAGACGTCCCGGATGACGCCGGTCTCGAAGATCGCGGTGTAGCCGCCCTCAAACGGCCGCGGTTCCGGCGTCTCGGGCAGGGCGTGCCCACGGCGCAGATACTCGCGGAGAAAGAGTGCGTCGATCTTGGTTGCGTTGCCGCGGACGATGACATCCTGGTAATTGTAGGGAAAAATCTGCGCCTGGATGAAATAGCTCCGGCTGAGGATGCCGGCCAGCGCGCGGGTTTCGCGCACGTCCTGCAGGGCATAGGTGCGAAAGGCGTCCGTATCCTCAAGGTAGGCCCGCTGGATGTCCGGGCCTTCGAGAAGGACGCGGTCCGGCTCGGACACGCCGAAATGGCGCGCCACGCTTTTCAGTCCGAAGTTTTCCAGTTCGCGGGAGGAAACGTCGTAATACTGCGCGAGGAGCCACGTGTCGACGATGTGGCGTCCGCGGACGAGAAACTTCGGATACTGGATCACCTTCTCCGCAATCTGCAGGCGCGAGGAGCGGAATTTCAGCGGCGAGCCGTCCCGGCCCCAGGCGAGTTTGACCTTCAGCTTTTTCCCCCGGGCGGACAGGTAGGGCAGGTCGAATTTGAAAATGTTGTGTCCTTCGATGACGTCGGGGTCGCGTTTCCGGATGGTCGCGGTGAGCCATTCGAGCGCCCGGCGTTCCTCCTCCACGGATCCTTCTTCGAGTACCCGGACCTCCTCCCAGCCCGAGCTGTCGCAAACGGCGATGGCCGTGATGCCGTCGCGTTCCGGATTGGAAAATTCGAACCCCTCGGTGCAGCCGGTTTCGATGTCGATCTGAAGCCGCCGGAGATCCTCGAAGGCCATGCCCTTGAACAATGTGCGGCCGGACACCGTGAGGTATTGCTGAACCGGATCGTTGAAGACGAAGACCGGACCCGTTTTTTGCAGGCGGGTTTTGGCGGCCTGAAGGGACTTCCAGTCGTCCGTGCGAAGCAACCGCGCCAGCGGGGCCCCGCCTTCCAGGGGCTCGCCCTCGACCGTGTTCCACAAATACGGCGAAAACGTCTCATCGAGCACCGCGGTCGAGCCATCCTTCATCCGGACGTAAACCTGCGCGATGTTGGGCTCGGCGAACTCGACCGCCACGATGCCGGTGGTTCCGTCGCTCCCGAAGAGCTGCTGGTTGTCGGTAAACTTCACTCAGGCACTGTAGCACGCCCGGCCGGGGAGGAAAGGCGCACGGCGCCGTCCCCGCCCGCAAGCAGGCGCGCCGTCGCGGGCGAATCCCGGATCACACAGGCCGGATCAATGCGTCCCTCGCGGTCAAACCGCACCCCCTCGGCCTCCAGCAGGGCGCGTTTGCGTTTCACCGGGGCTCCGGAATCGCGTCCTCCAAAACCGCCGACGGTCAGGTCTCCGGCCACCACACGGTGGCACGGCACGTGGGGATCCCCGCAAAGGCGGAGCGCCTGCCCGACCACGCGCGCCGACCGGCACCCGATGGCGCCGGCGATGGTGCCGTAGCTCACCACGCGGCCCCGCGGAATGCGCGCGACGGCGGCGTAGACACGACGCTGAAACTCGGTGGGTGAATTTTTTACACGCATGAGGTTGTCGTCCGCCGATGAAACGCTAGCCTTTGCTACGCCCTATGAACACCTCATTTCCTTCCCGTCGTGAAGCCTTCCGCATCGGATTTGGTTCTCTGGCCGCCGCCATCTTCGGCACGTCGTTCCTTGGGCAATCGTTCGCCCAGACCGGCCCGGCGCCGGCCACGGACGGCCCCCTCAAACTTCCCCCCCTGCCCTACGCGTACGACGCCTTGGAGCCGCACATCGACACCTGGACCATGCAGCTCCACCACGACAAGCACCACAAGGCCTACGTGGACAATGCCAACAAGCTGCTGGCCGACCTGCCGGAACTGGCGAAACTGACCCCGGAGGAAATCCTCAAAAACCTCGACAAGGCCCCCGAAGCCGTCCGCACCGGACTGAAAAACAACGTCGGCGGCGACTTCAATCACACCCTGTTCTGGCAGATGATGTCCCCGAAGGGCGGCGGCAAACCGACCGGCGACATTGCCGCGGCGATCGAGAAGGAATTCGGCTCCTTCGAGGAATTCCAAAAGAAATTCACCGAGGCCGCCACCAAGCGCTTCGGCAGCGGCTGGGCCTGGCTGGTTTTCAAGGACGGCAAACTGGAAATCCTCTCCACCCCGAATCAGGACCCGCCGATCCTGGAGGGCAAGTTCCCCCTCCTCGGACTCGATGTCTGGGAGCACGCCTACTACCTGAAATACCAGAACCGCCGCCCGGACTACATCACGGCCTGGTGGAACGTGGTGAACTGGGACTTTGTGAACCAACAACTGGCCAAGGCCAGGGGCTGAGGTTCCGTACGTTTTGACGCATCGGCGGCCGGCCGTTAGGATGGCGCTCATGAGAACGCTCTGGGTCGTTTCTTTCATGGCCATCCTCGCCGGTCGTCTCGGCGCCGAACCCGTCAGGCTGCACGTGAAGGAGGTTCCGCTCCGCGTTCACGGACAGGAATACACCGTGGCGGCCATCGAGCAGGAGAACGGCCGGCGGGGACTCGAACCGGAAAAGGCCGACGGCTTCGACGTCGAGGTGGTCAACGACCTCAAGGTGCCCACCACCATCCACTGGCACGGACTCGTCCTGCCTGCGGCCATGGACGGTGTCCCGTTTGTCACCCAGCCGCCCATCCCGTCCGGGGGCACCCACCGGTATCAGTTTCCCCTCAAACAGAGCGGCTCCTACTGGATGCACTCCCATTACGGGCTGCAGGAACAATTTTATGTCTCCGCCCCGCTGATCATCTGGACGCCGGAGGAACGCGCCAAGGCGGAGCGCCAATATGTGGTGATGCTCTCGGACTTTTCAAAAAAGTCTCCGGCCGAAATCCTGGCCGGCCTCAAACAGGGGATGAAAATGCCCCAGGCGGAGAATGACCGGAAAAGGGAGTCGCCGCGGGAAAAACTCGTCGCCCAGAAATGGGACGGCCGGACCTTTTCCCGGCAGATTGTGGAATCGGAGCCGGCCGACATCGATGTCGCTTACGACGCCCTCCTCGCCAACCGCCGCACCATCGACGACCCCGACGTCCTGGCGGTGAACCCGGGGGAAACCGTGCTCCTGCGCCTCATCGCCGCGTCGTCGGCCACTAACTATTACATCGACACCGGCAGCCTGGAGGCGGAACTGCTCGCCGTGGACGGCAAGGCGGTGAAACCGCTGAAGGGCCATTTCTTCCAGCTCGCCATCGCCCAGCGGATTGATCTTCGGGTGAAAATTCCCGCGGACGGCGGGGCGTTTCCCATCCTCGCCCAGGGGGAGGGCACCAAACTGCTTGCGGGGGTGGTTTTGGCCACGGAAGGCGCGAAAATTCCCGCCCTGCCCGCCGCGGCCGCCGAGTCCACCGTCCGGCTCGACAACACCCAGGAAAAGGTGCTTGAAGCCGTCGAACCGCTTCTCGCCAAAACGGCCGACCGCGCCCTGCCCGCCGCGCTCGGCGGGGACATGGCCACCTACACCTGGACCATCAACGGCTTTTCCTACCCCAACCGCGAATCCCTCAACGTGAAGGAAGGCGAGCGTGTGGAGATCACCTTCACCAATTCCACCAAAATGGGACACCCCATGCACCTGCATGGCCACGACTTTCAGGTCGTGGAAATCGACGGCGAAAAAATCTCCGGCGCCCTCCGCGACACGGTCCTCGTTCCGCCGGGTTCGACGATCAAAATCGCCTTCGACGCCGACAATCCCGGCCTGTGGGCCTTCCATTGCCACCTGCTGTATCACCTCGCCGCCGGCATGTTCACGGTGCTGAAATACGACACGGCCGACCTCAGTCAGTGGCAGCCGGAGGAAACCCCCAAGGAACTGCAGGGGCTGACGCCGTAGACCGTACACGTCCGGATCCGAACCCGTCCCGGCGGGGAATCCGGCTTGTCCGCAGGGGAGGCCGGCGCTACGTTCGGACATGATTATCGGTGTCCCCAAAGAAATCAAAGAGCAGGAGTTTCGTGTGGCCCTGCTTCCTTCCGGCGCCTACCAACTCAGCCGCAGGGGTCACAAAGTGCTGGTGGAGACCAATGCCGGAGCCGGCATCGGCTTCAGCGACGCCGATTATGCCAAAGCCGGGGCGGAAATTGTCGCCGCGCACGAGGAGGTGTTTGCCCGGGCGGAATTGATCGTGAAGGTCAAGGAACCCCTGCCCTCGGAATACCCGCTGCTGCGTCCGGGTCAGATCCTCTTCACCTACCTGCACCTGGCGGCCAGCAAACCGCTCACCGAGGCGCTCATGGCGTCCGGGGCAACCTGCATCGCCTACGAAACGGTCAAGGTCGACCGCCGCCTGCCGCTGCTCGAGCCCATGAGTGAAATTGCCGGCCGCATGTCGGTGATCGTGGGCGGATATTTCCTGGCCAAGCACCATGGCGGCAAGGGCGTGTTGCTGGGCGGCGTGCCCGGCGTGCTGCCCGGCAAGGTGGTGGTGATCGGAGGCGGCACCAGCGGCGTGAACGCCGCCCGCATGGCCACCGGACTGGGGGCCGACGTGACCATCCTCGAAGTGGACCTCGAACGCATGCGGTTCCTCGACATCACGATGAGCACCGCCCACACCCTGTTTTCCAGCGAGGCCAGCCTTGTCGATCTGCTCCCGACCACGGACCTGCTCATCGGCGCGGTGCTGGTGCCGGGCGCCAAGGCGCCGAAACTGATTTCCCGCGAGATGCTGCGCCTGATGAAACCGGGCTCGGTGCTGGTGGACATCGCCATCGACCAGGGCGGCTGCGCCGAAACCTCCCGGCCCACCACCCACGAGGATCCCATCTTCGTGGAGGAGGGAGTCACCCATTACTGCGTGACCAACATGCCCGGCGCCTACGCCCGCACGGCCACCCAGGCCCTGACCAATGTCACGTACCGCTACATCGAAACCCTGGCCGAAGCCCCCCTGGCCGAGGCGGTGCGCCGCCAGCCCGCCCTCCTCCATGGCATCGAAATCATGGAGGGAAAATTGACGTGCCTGGCAGTGGCGGAAGCGCACGGAATCGGGTACGCTCCGGTTCCCTTATCCGCATGAGTCTCGCAGATCAGATCCTGGAAATCGGTCAAAAAGCCCGCCGCGCCTCCCGCGCGCTGGCCATTTTGCCGGCCACAACCAAAAACGCCGTCCTCGACGGCATGGCGGACGCCTTGGTCGCCCGCACGCCCGCCATCCTCGAAGCCAACGCCCGCGACATCGCCGGCGCCGAAGCGCACGGACTCTCCAAGGCCGCCATCGACCGCCTGCGCCTCACCGAGGCCCGCCTGGCCGCCATGGCCGACGACGTCCGCGCCGTCGCCCGCCTCACCGACCCCGTGGGGGAGGTCATCACCGAATGGACCCGCCCGAACGGACTGCGTATCGCCAAGGTGCGCGCCCCCATCGGCGTCATCGGCATCATCTACGAATCCCGGCCCAACGTGACCAGCGACGCCGCCGTGCTTTGCATCAAGACCGGCAACGCCGTCATCCTCCGCGGCGGTTCGGAGGCCTTCCATTCCAACACCGCCATCGCCGACGCCCTCCAGGCCGGCGGGGCCTCGCGCGGACTGCCCGATGACGCCGTACAGCTCATTCCCACCACCGACCGTGACGCGGTCCGGCTGATGGCGGAGATGGACAAATACCTCGATCTCATCATTCCGCGCGGCGGCCGGTCGCTCATCGAAACGGTGGTCCGTCACGCCCGCATGCCCGTCATCAAGCATTACCACGGCGTGTGCCATGTCTATGTCGACAACCGGGCCGACCTGCGGATGGCGGAAAAGATCGCCCTCAACGCCAAGGTCCAGCGGCCCGGCGTCTGCAATGCCATGGAGACGCTCCTCGTCCATCACGAGGTGGCGGAGGGATTCCTCGCCCTGGCCGCGCCGGATTTTGCCCGGGCCGGGGTCGCCATCCACGCCGACGAGGCCGGATTCGAAATCCTGTCGCGCCTCAACTATCCGGCGCTCCACCGCGCCACCGAGGAGAGCTGGACCACCGAATACCTTGATCTCATCATGTCGCTCCGGGTCGTCCGGAACCTGGAGGAGGCCGTCGAGCACATCGAGCGTTACGGTTCGCACCACAGCGACGCGATCATCACGAAGGATGCCGACACGGCGGAGCGTTTCCTCAACGAAGTCGACTCGGCCACGGTCTACTGGAACGCCTCGACGCGTTTCACGGACGGCGGCCAGTTCGGATTCGGCGCCGAAATCGGCATCAGCACCGACAAGCTGCATGCCCGCGGGCCCATGGGACTCGAGGAACTGACCACCTACAAATATCAGATCCGCGGGGACGGTCAGGTTCGCGAGTGACATGAAGGCCACCCAGGTTTTCTACGAGGGACGCGTGCAGGGGGTGGGATTCCGCTATTCGGTGCGGCGCATTGCGACCGCCTACGAGGTCTGCGGCTGGGTGCGCAACCTTCCGGACGGCCGTGTGGAGCTTCAGGTGACCGGCGAACCCGACGAGGTGAAGGCCTTTTTGGCGGACATCCGGGAAAGCTCGCTTGCCGGACACATCACGGCGGAGCAGACTTATTCCATCGACATCGACAAACCCTTCAAAGGCTTCCAGATTCTCCCATGAGCGCAGTTTCCATCACCGGCCTCACCAAACTTTATCCGGTCCCCATGCGGCGGCAGAAGGTCGTCGCCGTGAAGGATCTCAACCTCGAAGTCGCGGAAGGCGAGGTCTACGGTCTGCTGGGTCCGAACGGTTCGGGAAAAAGCACCACCCTGAAGATTCTCCTCGGACTGGTCACCCCGACCCGCGGCGAAAGCAAAATCTTCGGGCAGGACAGCCGCGACTACCGCAGTCATGACAACGTCGGATTCCTTCCCGAAAACCCCTATTTTTACAAATACCTCACCGCCGAGGAAACCCTGCGCTTCTACGGAAAAATCTGCGGCCTGAAGGGACGCAAGCTGGAGGAACGCATCAGCGAACTGCTGGCCCTCGTCGGCATGGAGGACGCCCGCCACCGCCGCGTCGGCGGCTATTCCAAGGGCATGCTCCAGCGCATCGGCCTGGCCCAGGCCCTCATTCAGGATCCCCGCCTGCTTGTCCTTGACGAGCCGACCGCCGGCGTCGATCCCCTCGGATCCCGGCAGATCCGCGATCTGATCCTGGAGCTGAAAAAACGCGGCAAAACCGTCCTTCTCACCTCCCACCTGCTTGAGCAGGTCCAGGAGGTCTGTGACCGCGTCGGCATCATGGCCCGCGGTGTGATGATGCGCGAGGGCCGCCTTGAGGATCTGGTCACGGTCGAAGGGCGCACCGAATACGTGGTGGAAAACGCCCCGCCGGAACTCGCCGGCAAGATCGAGGAATTGGTCAAAGCCTCCGGTGGAACCTTCGTGGAAGCCCGCAAGGCCCAGATGACCCTCGAAAGCGTGTTCCTCGCCGCCGCCGAGGAACATCACCGCCGGTCGTGAAATGTTTTGTCACCGGCACCGACACCGGTGTCGGAAAAACCTACGTCACCGCCCTGCTCACCCGGGCGCTGCGTGCAACCGGCCTCGATACGGTCGCCCTCAAGCCCATTTGCTGCGGTCCGCGCGATGACGTCGACGCCCTCTGCGCGGCGTCCGAAAACGAACTCAGTCCCGACGAAACCAATCCCGTCTGGCTCCGGGCCCCCACGGCGCCGCTGGTGGCCGCCCGCCGCGAGAATGCCCGGGTCGATCTCGACGCGCTCGCCGAATGGTTTTCCCGAATCCGGAAAGGCCGTCGGTCCCTCCTGGTGGAAGGCGTGGGCGGCTGGGCCGTCCCGTTGGCTCCCGGCAAAACCTCCGCCGATCTCGCCGTCCTTTTCGGTCTGCCGGTGCTGGTGGTCATCGCCAACAAACTCGGCTGCCTGAATCACACCCTGCTCACGGTGGAAAGCCTCCGCGCCCGCGGTCTGACCTGCGCCGGTTTGATCCTCAACTCCCTTTCCCCCGACGATTCCCTCGCCGCACAAACCAACCGCGAAATCCTGCAGGAATTTTGCGATGCTCCGATTTTGTTTGAGGTGCGGCCCGGTCAGACTTCCCTCCCCCTGGGCGTCGGATAAGACCGCAGGGCCGGCCCGATCGAAATCCGGTTCCGCTCAGATCTCAAACCGGTCGACCCACTCGCGTTTTTCATGACAGCGGATCCGCAGGGTCATGGCGCCGGAGGGTTCGATTTCCAGCAGGGCGGAATGACTGCCGGGTGAGCGGTCGGGTTCAAGGGCGGAGATATTGAACTGGCGGAGATTCTGACCGTCGACGCCGTGCACGCGCTCCCACGGGTCGTCCTTGTTCCACACGAGGTCGCCGATGTGGGCGTGACCGTGCAAAGTCACCCGCACATTGGGCGGCAGGGGCAGCATGTGCGCCTGGAGGGGGGACGGTTTTTGTCCTCCCGGAAACGCGTAATGCGACGCCACGATCACCGGACCGTCCCACATTCCCAACCGGCGCGAAAGCCCGGCGTAGTGGTCCGGACCATACGGATACGCCTGTCCGTCCCGGACTCCGCCGTGCGTGGTCCACCAACCTCCGCCCGGATCGGCGTGGTCACCGAGAAAAACCACCAGGCATTTTCCAAAGCGCCGCAAAAAATAAAAATCCTCGAGCCGTTCCTGAACATGCCAGCCCGGTTCCTTCCGGGCGGCCTCCCAGAGGGGCAGATGACAGACCCCCGTCTTGCGCCGGACATCCAGGTCATGGTTGCCGAGCAGGTAACACACCGGCGCCTGGCAGCGCCTGAGTTCACTGAGAAAGAGGGCGGTCACCTGATCCAGCAGTTCCCGGTCGGCACTCCGCAGGGCGTCCCCCAGACACCAGACGGCGTCCAGCGGAAGGTTCAGGCTCAGGATGTCATCGACCGCCCCCTGCAAAACCTGACGGCCGCGTTCCGCGGTGGGTGGCTGAATGTCGGAGATCACCCAGGCCCTCAAGGGGCGGGAGCCGTCCGCCAGCTGCGGGATGTCTTCCCAGTTTGCGATGGAAACCAGGGCGTTCAAGAGGCAGGGCAAAGGGTTGAGCGCTTCATGGACAGAAATCCCATCGAAAAAAGAGGCCCGGCGGGAATCCGTCAAGTCCGGGATGGATGTTCCGGGGCACGGGAACACCAGGACGACCGGCATTGCGGTCCGTCCCCCCGCCCCACCTCACCGCCCTCCCGGACCGACAAGAGGTTGTCAGAACCTGGGAAGCGTTGTAAGACGCGCAGGTGCTTGATTTGAATCCGGAAAGGAAGCTGGCGGGGGTGCTGGCCCCCGTCTTCGCGCTGAGGGGCAGGAACGATCTGGGAATTGGCGATACGGAGGCGGTCAAGGAACTGATCTCGTGGTCCGCGCGTCAGGGCCTGCGGGTGGTGCAGGTGCTGCCCATCAATGAAACCGGCAGCGACAGCAGCCCCTACAACCTGCTCAGCGCCATGGCGATCGAACCGTCCACGCTGACAGTCACCCCGGAGGCTCTGCCGGATCTGCCGGCGGAGGATTTTGCCGCAATCACCGCCCGGGCCGACCTGGCCGCCCTCACCGAAGGACCGGTGAAATACGCCGCGGTGAAACAACTCAAGCGCGACCTGCTTTACGCGGCGTTCAAGAACTTCCGTTCGCGCGGCGGAGACCGGAAACGCGCGGAGGCCTTTGCAAAATTCGAACGGGAACATGCCGAGTGGCTCGCGGATTACGCCCTGCATCGGGCGCTCGTGAGCTGGCATGAGGAATCGGAGGTTTCCGGGGAATGGCCCGCGGAACACCGCTCGCCCCGGGCCGCCCGGGAGTGGCTGGAGCAATTGAATCCCGCCGGCCGCCGCCGCATGCGCGACCTGATGCGTTTCCATGCCTATGTGCAATGGGTGGCCTACAGCCAATGGCACGGGGTGCGGAAACATGCGGAACGGGAAAACGTCGCCCTGATGGGGGACGTGCCCGTGGGGGTGAGCATTTACAGCACCGACGTGTGGAAGGAGCCGGAAATTTTTGACACCGCCCGTTCCAGCGGCGCTCCGCCCGAAAAGGTGTTCAAGTCGGATCCCTTCACGGAAAAATGGGGGCAGAACTGGGGGTTTCCGCTGTACCATTGGGAACGGATGGCCGGCGACAACTACGCCTGGTGGCGACTCCGCCTCCGGCTGTTGACAAGTGTCTTCCATCTGCTGCGCGTGGACCACGCCCTGGGGTTTTTCCGGGTCTACAGCTTCCCCTGGCGGCCGGAGGAAAACCCCAAATTCACCGACCTCAGCCCGGACGAGGCCCGCGCCCTCACCGGGGGCGAACTGCCGCATTTCGTCGATTACGACGACGACACCGACGAACACCGCGAGCACAACCGCCTCCACGGCGAGAGGTTGTTCAAAATGCTCCTCGAAGGCATCGGGCCGCACCGCCTCATCGCCGAGGATCTCGGCGAAGTCGCCCCCTACGTGCGTCCCACCCTCGAGGCCCTGCAAATTCCCGGCTTCAAGATTCCGCAATGGGAGCGGCGCTGGGACCGGCTCATTCCCGGATTCGAATATCCGCGCCTGAGCCTGGCCACCTACGCCACCCACGATCATGCCCCCATCAAGTCGTACTGGAACGACCTCAACGCGGCCGCCCACTCGGAAAACAGTCAGGTGAGGGACGCCGCCATCCACAGCATGTGGGAGCTGGTGGATTTTTGCGGGCGTCCCGATTTCAAACTCCCCCAGCCCTTCTCTCCCGAGGTCCACGCCCTTCTGCTGCGGGGGCTTTTTTCCTGCAATTCCTGGCTGGCGGTGAACATGATCACCGATGTGTTCGGCACGGAGGAACGGTTTAATGTGCCCGGTTCGTCCGGGGACGCCAACTGGACCCAACGGATGCCCCCCATCGCCGAATGGGACACCTCTCACGCCGATTCCCTGGCCATTCTTCGTCAGGTCCTCGCGGAAACTGGACGCGTGTAAAGGAGGGATACCCCCAATTTGGGGGGGTTGACGGCTCGTACAAAGTGCTTTACCTCTGTGCCTTATCGGCATCAACGAGCAATTTGGAGGAATCGGGCGGTCGCCGAGCGGCCCGAATCATGCTTACAAAAATCGGCACAACCCACAATACCCCATGGCAAACCTCACAAAACGCGATCTGGTAATGCGGATCAGCAAGGAAACCGGACTCGTCCAGCAGGACGTGTTCGACGTCATCCAGAAAACCCTCGACTACATCACTGACGCCCTCGCCCAGGGACAGGACGTGGAACTGCGCAACTTCGGTGTCTTTGAAGTGCGTCTCACGAAATCCCGGGTCGGACGCAATCCGCACAAGCCGGAAACCGACGTCCTCATCCCGGCGCGGGCCACGGTCAAGTTCAAGTCGGGCAAGGTGATGCGTCAACGCGTCCTCCTTCGGACGGAAAGCCTGAAAAACGCGCAAAACCTCGAAAAAAACAGCGCAGCAGCCTGAGATTTGCATAAAGTAACGCGGTGTCTTCGTTCATCCGCGTTCTCGGCGCGCGCCAAAACAATCTTCAGGGAATCGATCTCGATCTGCCGCTTGGGCAGTTCATTGTCGTCACAGGTCCAAGCGGCAGCGGGAAATCCAGTCTCGCCTTCGACACGCTTTATGCCGAAGGCCAGCGGCGGTATGTTGAGACCTTCAGTCCGTACACGCGGCAGTTCATGGAACGCATGGACAAGCCGAAGGCGGACCTCATTGAAGGCATCCCGCCCGCCATCGCCATCGAGCAGGCCAACAATGTCCGGACCACCCGCTCAACGGTCGGCACGATCACCGAGATCAATGACTACCTGAAGTTGTTTTTCCCCCGCGCCGCGCGGGCGTTCTGCCCGTCCTGCGCGCGGGAGATCCGCACGGAAACCCCGGGGTCCATCGTGGACCACATCCTGGCGGAATGGCCGGGGCAACCCATCCTCATCACGTTCGGCATCCCGGTGCCGGCCAAAACGAAACCGGGGGATTTTTTTGATTTCCTTCGCAGCCAGGGATATCTGCGCGTCTGGCTGGACGGCGCGGCCGTTCGGACGGACGAGGCCCCGCGCATCACCCGCCTGCCGGCGGTGGTTCCGGTCATTCAGGACCGCATCACCGTTTCCGTGCGGGAACGCGCGCGCCTCGCCGAAGCCGTGGAGTCGGCGCTGCGGTTCGGACAGGGAAAAATCACCGTCCATCATCCGGACTCGGGCGCCCACCACCCGTACTCCGGCGGCTGGCATTGCGCCCACTGCGACATTTCCATCCGTCCGCCCAGCCCGGGCCTCTTCACCTTCAACAACCCGCTCGGCGCCTGTCCGGAATGCCGCGGGTTCGGCCGCATCATCGGCATCGACTGGAACCGGGTGATGCCCGACCGCTCGCTCTCCCTCGCGGAGGGGGTGGTGAAGCCGTTCCAGAGCGGTCAGTCGAAGGAATGTCAGGCCGACCTGCTCAGGGCGGCGGCCCGCCGGGAGGTGGACGTGCATTGTCCGTTTGAGGAACTGCCCGAGGCGGACCAGAACTGGGTCATTCATGGCGAGGGGACGCCGGACATGTCCGGCGACGAGCTCTGGCAGAACGGCCTGTGGTACGGCGTGAAGGGTTTTTTCCAGTGGCTTGAATCGAAGAGCTACAAGATGCACGTGCGGGTCCTGCTGAGCCGTTACCGCAGCTACCAGCCGTGTCCGTCGTGCCACGGCGGACGGTTCCAGCCCGAGGCGCTCAACTACCGGCTGGAGCCCGCGCACAAAACGCTGCCGGAAATCGCCTCGACCGCGCTGCGGGATCTTCAGGGGGTGCTCGAGGACGTCCGGCTGCCGGACGGCGATCCGAGCGCGGTGCTCCTGCGCGACCAGATCCTGTCCCGCGTGCGGTACCTCAACGAGGTGGGGCTTGGGTATCTCACCCTCGACCGTCCGACCCGCACGCTTTCGGGCGGGGAGATCGAGCGGGTGAACCTCACCACCTGCCTCGGTGCGTCGCTGGTCAACACGCTCTTTGTGATGGACGAGCCCAGCGTGGGCCTGCATCCGCGCGACACCGCGCAGCTCGTCCGGATCATGCACGCCCTGCGCGACAAGGGAAACACCCTGGTTGTGGTCGAGCACGAGGAGGCCATCATCCGCTCCGCCGACCATCTGGTGGACATCGGTCCGGGCCGCGGCAAGGACGGCGGACGGCTCATGTTCAGCGGACCGGCCGCGGAGATCAAAAACTCGCTCACGGCCCAGTATCTGCACGGCGAAAAAACGATCCCCGTGCCCGCGAAACGGCGCCGTCCGAAGAATTTCCTCAGGCTGCGCGGGGTCCGGCACAACAACCTGCGGAATCTCGACGCGGAAATCCCGCTCGACGTCTTCTGCTGCGTGACCGGTGTCTCCGGCTCGGGCAAGAGCTCGCTCATTCACGACGTGCTTTACCGCAACCTGGTCGGCGAGGCGCCGGACGAACATGACGCCCCCGGCTTCTGCCGTTCCATCACGGGCGACGAGGATCTCGGCGAAATCATCATGGTCGATCAGTCGCCGCTGGCCCGCAGTCCGCGCTCGACCCCCGCCGTGTACATCGGCGTTTACGACGGCGTGCGCGAACTCTTCGGCACGCAGCCGGAGGCGCTGGCCGCCGGACTGTCCCCGTCGTCGTTTTCCTTCAACGCCGGCGACGGACGCTGCGAACGCTGCACGGGTCTGGGCTACGAGAAGGTCGAAATGCAGTTTCTCAGCGACCTGTATCTGCGCTGCCCGGAATGCGAGGGCAAACGGTTCCGTCCTCACGTGCTGCAGATCCGCGTGCGCGGCAAATCGATTCACGACGTTCTGGAAATGACCGCGCGCGAGGCGCTCGAATTTTTCCGGGACCATCCGCGCATCACCGGCCCGCTGCAACTGCTGGCGGACGTCGGCCTCGATTATCTGCGCCTCGGCCAGCCGGTCAATGCGCTGAGCGGCGGCGAATCCCAGCGCCTCAAGCTCGCCGCCCATCTCGCGGAGAAGCGCGAGACCGGCGCGCTGTTGATTTTCGACGAACCGACCACCGGCCTGCATTTCGACGACGTGGCCCAGCTGCTCAGGGTCTTCCAGCGCCTCGTCGACGAAGGCAACAGCCTCATTGTCATCGAGCACAACCTGGAGGTCATCAAGAGCGCCGACTGGCTCATCGACCTCGGCCCCGAAGCCGGCGACCAGGGCGGCCGGATCGTGGCCGCGGGCACGCCCGAGGCGGTGGCGAAGAACCCGGATTCGCTCACGGGAAAATTCCTCGCCCCGGTCCTGAAGGGATCCCGGTCCGCGCTCAAAGGAGCGGCGTCCCAAAAGGCGGAATCCCGGGACCGGCGCCCGGAGACCCGTGCCATCGCCGTCCGCGGCGCCCGCGAACACAATCTCAAGAACATCTCCGTCGAAATCCCGCGCGAGAAGATGGTCGTGGTGACCGGCCTCAGCGGCAGCGGCAAGTCGACCCTCGCCTTTGACATCCTCTTTGCGGAGGGCCAACGGCGCTTCCTCGACAGCATGTCGGCCTATGCGCGGCAGTTTGTCGAGCAGCTGGAAAAGCCCGACGTCGATCTCATCGAGGGACTGCCGCCCAGCGTGGCCATCGAGCAGCGCGTGACCCGCGGTGGCGGCAAATCCACGGTGGCCACCGTCACCGAGATCTACCACTTCCTCCGCCTGCTTTTCTCCAAGCTCGGCACGCAGCATTGTCCCGACTGCGGGGTCCCGGTGGAAAAGCAGACGCTTTCGGCGATCACCACAACCGTGCAAAACCTCGCGAAGGCCGGCAAGGTGCAGATCTTCGCCCCGATCATCAAGGCGCGGAAGGGGTTTCACACCCGGATTGCGCAGTGGGCGGAAAAACACGGCATCGAATTCCTGCTCGTCGACGGAAAACTCAAGCCGGCGGCGAATTTCGGCCGGCTGGAACGCTTCAAGGAACACACCATCGATGCGCTGATCGGCGAAACCGACTCCGCGAAGGAGGTGGGCGCCCTGGTGAAACGCGCCCTGGAACTCGGCAAGGGCTCGGCACGGGTGCGCGACAGCAAGGGACGCCCGCACATTCTCAGTTCGGAAATGAACTGCCCGGACTGCGGCCGCGCCTTCGAACCACTGGATCCGCGCCTGTTTTCCTTCAACTCGCCGCACGGCTGGTGCGGACATTGCCGCGGGTTCGGCGAGGTGTGGACGGAATTTTCCACGAAGGATTTCGACTCCATCCTCGAAGCCGAACTGGCGGAGGAACGCCGCCACGAAAACCTCGGGGAGGGCGAGTCGCGTCCGTGTCCGATCTGCCGCGGCACGCGCATCAACGAGACGGCGCGCAGCGTCTTCCTCCAGGGCGAGACCATCACGAGCGTGGTGGCGGCGTCGGCGGAGGATGCACTGGCCCTGATTGGAAAGTTCCGGTTCCGAGGCACCGAGGCCGAGATCGCCAAGGACATCATTGCGGAAATCTCCCAGCGGCTGCGCTTCCTCAGCCAGGTCGGGCTCGATTATCTCACCCTCGACCGCGCCGCCAACACGCTGAGCGGCGGCGAATCGCAGCGCATCCGGCTCGCCGCCCAGCTGGGCTCCAATCTGCGCGGCGTCCTCTACGTGCTCGACGAACCCACCATCGGCCTGCACGCCCGCGACAACTCCCGCCTGCTCGACGCCCTGCAGCTGCTGGCGCGAAACGGCAACTCGCTTGTCATTGTCGAACACGACGACGAAACCATGCGGCGGGCCGATCACATCATCGACCTGGGTCCGCGCGCCGGCAGCCGCGGCGGCGAAATCGTCGCCACTGGATCCCTCAAGGACATCCTGGCCAGCAAAACCTCGCTCACCGGCCGCTGTCTGAAGGAACCCATGGTCCATCCCTCGCGCGGACAGCGCCGTCCGCTCGACACGCCGTGGATCGAACTCACCGGCGCCACCCTGCACAACCTGCGGGACGTCGACGTGAAATTTCCCCTCAAACGTCTCAGCGTCGTCACCGGCATCTCCGGGTCCGGCAAGAGCTCGCTGGTGCGGGGCGTGCTGCTGCCGGCCGTGCAGGACGCCCTTTCCCGCTCGCGGAAACGGAGCGTCGCCAACAACCCGTGGAAAAAAATCACCGGCACCGAACCCCTCGGCGCCGTGCTTGAGGTGGACCAGTCGCCCATCGGCAAAACCTCCCGCTCGACGCCGGCGACCTACGTCAAGGTCTTCGACGAAATCCGCGCCGTTTACGCCAACCTGCCCGCCGCCCGCATGCGCGGCTACACCGCGAGCCGGTTTTCCTTCAACAACGAGGGCGGACGCTGCGAGGCCTGCCAGGGTCAGGGCGTCATCAAGCTGGAGATGAATTTCCTCCCCTCCTCCTACATGCCCTGCCAGGAGTGCGGCGGAAAGCGCTACAATGCCGCCACCCTGGAAATCGAATACAACGGACGCTCGATCGGCGATGTGATGGACATGACCGTCGAGCAGGCCGCGGAATTTTTCTCCGCGCACGGCAAAATCAAGCGCGCCCTCGACCTGCTCAACGAGACCGGCCTCGGTTACCTCAAGCTGGGACAGCCGAGTCCGACCCTGAGCGGTGGCGAGGCCCAGCGCATCAAGCTCGTCACACAGCTCGCCCGGCGCGCCACCGCCGCGGCCGAGGAAATCAAGACCACCCGGCGCGGAAAATCCACACTCTACATCCTGGAGGAACCGACCATCGGCCTGCACGCCCACGACGTCGGACAGCTGATCAACGTGCTCCACCGTCTGGTGGACGAAGGCGGCACGGTGATCGTCATCGAACACCACCTCGACGTCATTGCGGAGGCCGACTACATCGTCGACATCGGCCCCGAGGCCGGCGCCCGGGGCGGCAAGGTTGTGGCCGCAGGCCCTCCCGAACAGGTCGCGAAAAGCCGCGGCAGCCGGACCGCGCCGTTCCTTCGCGAGGCGCTGGCCAAGGAGGCGTGAGCGCCGGCCGGTCAGGCGGAGAACCCGGCCGCGGCCGCACCGCCCGCCATCAGGGCTTCGACAAATAGGATTTCCACGCCGCCGCGGTCAGTTCGCCGGGCAGCCAGGTGGCGTCGCGTTTTTTGCCCCTGAACGACGAGGCCGGCGCCGTTTCGAGGGTCGAGGGATCGCCCAGCCAGCCGGAACTGACGGAAAGCTTTTTCGGACCGCCGGAGGAGCCCATGTTGTCGGGCGGGCCGAGACGCAGGGTGATGACCTCGTCGAGAAACGTCACGGCCAGCGGCTTGGTGGCGCCCGTTTCGTGACCTTCACCCGGGTTCAGCGCAAGCGCCCAGACCGCCCGGCCCTGCCGGCCGGCTTCGTAATTCTTTGTGGCGGTCGCAACCCAGTCGGGTTTGTCGTTTTTGCCGATGCAGGCGAGAATGGGCACATCGCATTTTTGCGGGGTGGCGTCGCCCGGCCCCCAGGTGCCCTTGATGCCGGCAATGGCCAGCGTCCTTTTGGGATGCCGGAAGGCAAACCGCTCCGCGGTGTTGGATCCGGCGCTGTGCCCCCAGAAAACCAGCGGCGCATTGGCAACCTCCGGATGCCCGTTGGCCCTGCCGAGTTCGGACACGGCCTTCTCGATCATCTTCGCCGTCGAACCGTCCGGGTCCGACTGGTAGGTGGGGTCCTCCTTGAAAAGACGGCATCCGACGAGGGCAAAATGATGTTTGGTGGCGAGCGCCTGCCAGTCCGGATCATTCACGGCATTGCGCCCGTCGCCATTGCGTCCGGGAATCACCACCATCACACCGCGGAGGGTTTTGGCCTCGGGCGCCCACCACCGGAACTGCGCCTCCTCCAGATGGGCGGTCGGGCGCGAACCGGCGTCCCAGTCGGGGTTTTGGGCCAAAACCGGAGTGATCAGAAGCGCCAGGGCGGCAAGGGGGATTTTCATGCGGAGAATGGTGAGGAAAACGGAACCAATGACGTTTAAAAGAGCGTTTCCGGAAAGTAAATCTCCGAAGCCAAGCGGCGGGATCATTTCGGGGCGGATCTTTCCTCCGCACGGACGACGTCCCGCAATTCCTCGACCAGGAGAAACGCCGAGCGCGCCAGATTGGCGGGGGTGCCTTCCCGGATGCGGAACAATTCCTCACCGGTGTCCGCATCGACATACGCAAAGGCCTCCCCCGAGGGATCGACAAGAATGAGGAGCTGCACGCGCCATTGCCGGCCGAGCGCCCTGCGTTCCCCGTTTGTCAGGCTGCGCGGAGAACGCCCCTCCTCCAGCTTCAGCGTCTCCCGGACGACCTCGATGCCGTCGAGCCGGGAAATTTCCTCCGCAATGAGACGCGGGGACCCGGGGTCGCCGAGTTGAATGACCCCGACGCGCACCGGCAGTCCGGCGACGGCGCAGACGGCGCTGAAAAGAAGGAGGAGAAACGCCCGCATCAACGCCCCAGCTCCAGCCTCAGAGCCAGAAAGGCGGGCAAACCGGCCTCAAGGATCTTGTTTTGGGTTTTGAAAAAATCGTACGGCACGAGATGAAACTCCACCGTGGATGCGGCCGGATCATACAACACGTAGCTGGCCTCGCTGCGGGCGTTCCGCGGCTGCCCCACGGAACCGACATTGATCAGGTGACGCACGCCGGGCTCCAGCTTGTGTTTTCCCTCCACCAGCGGCGTGCAAATTTTCCGTCCGTCCGTCTGCCAGATGGCCGGCCGATGGGTGTGGCCGCAAAAAGCCACCGGTTTTTTCTGATAGCGAAAATGACGCGCCGCGTCGTTGCGTCCGAGCACGTAGGGCCAGTAGTCCTCCTCGTCGAGCGACGAATGCACGACACAAAAATCCTCCGTTTCGATCACGTGGGGAAGTTCGGCGAGCCATCCCTTTTGTTGCTCATCCAGGTCGCGGCGCGCATGGGCAATGCCGGCCTGCGCCAGTTCGTTCATGAACTCCTCCGCCCCCGGGGAAAAGCAGGCTTCGTCGTGGTTGCCCAGCACCGCCGGACATCCGATCTCCCGGATGAGGGAAACGCACGCGCCGGGATCCGGCCCATAACCGACGATGTCCCCGAGGCAGATGATCTGCTCCACGCCACGGCTGGAGATGTGCTTCAAAACGGCCTCGAGCGCCTCGAGGTTTCCATGAACGTCAGAAAATAAGGCAATCTTGCGCGAAGGCATGAGAAAACGGAGGGCAGCGGCTTTCAGTTAAGCAGAAATCGACCGGTTCGCACTCATGAATTTTTGGGTAAATGGGAGGGATGAACGCACCGTGAAACGCCTTTCCTTGTCCAGAGTGCGGAGGGAACACAACGCTCCAAAACGCTTGATCACGCCCCCAATGGCGGAAGCGGCGGCAGAGGAAACAAACTACCCGGCGGATCGCCGCCCCGGGGCATGGTTTTGAAAAAATCCCGTCGTCCCCACGGCGCCGCCTCCCCCTTTTCCGGCTTCCGGACCTCCACTGTCGTTCCGGAGGCTTACGTAGCCTCCCGCAGAAGGATGCGGAGCCCGGACATCCGGCAAAACGCCCTCCACCGCCGACAGCCTCGAATTCCTCCCTCAACGGCGGGGAACCGCATCCGATCCCCATCCCGCCCAGCCCCCTGCAGATTTTTCTGGCCAGACATCCTGATATCGTGTCATTTCACGATATGCAAGTTCTCGAACCGGAAATCACCCCCGCCTCGTCCAAGGCCTTGTCATCCACCTCAAACCCGTCTAATTCCAGAAAGTCTATGGCCAAAGCAGAAGTCGCAGTTCCTTCCGTTGATGAAAAAGCCGCCGCGCTGCGGGCGAAAAACCTCGAGCTGGCCATTCAGCAGATCGAAAAAGACTACGGCAGCGAGGCCATCCGCCGTCTGGGGGACCATTCCACCTCCGAGGTTGAGGCGATTCCCACGGGCAACATTCTCATTGATCGCGCCCTCGGTGTGGGGGGATTTCCCCGCGGCCGCATCATTGAAATTTTTGGACCGGAAAGCTCCGGCAAAACGACCCTCACACTCACCGTCATCGCGCAGGCGCAGAAGCGCGGCGGTCTGGCCGGGTTCATTGACGTCGAGCATGCGCTCGATCCCAGTTATGCCCGGAAGCTGGGGGTCAATCTGGACGATCTTCTCGTTTCCCAGCCCAGTTCGGGCGAGGAAGCCCTGCGCATTTGCGAGACGTTGGTTCGTTCCAACGCCCTCGATGTGATTGTGGTCGACTCCGTGGCCGCCCTGGTGACCAAGTCCGAGCTCGACGGCGAGATCGGCGACGCCGTCGTGGGCGCCCAGGCCCGTCTGATGAGCAACGCCCTGCGCAAGCTGACGGCATTCATCTCCAAGGCCCGCACCGTGGTGATCTTCACCAACCAGATCCGCGAAAAGATCGGCGTGATGTTCGGCAATCCGGAGACCACCCCCGGCGGCAAGGCGCTGAAGTTTTACGCCAGCGTGCGCATGGACATCCGCCGCATCGGAGCCATCAAGAACTCCGACGGCGCCGTGACCGGCAACCGCACGAAGGTCAAGGTTGTCAAAAACAAGGTGGCCGCGCCCTTCACCGAGGCGGAGTTCGACATCATGTACAACGAGGGCATTTCCAGCACGGGATCGCTCCTCGATCTCGCCCTGGAGAAAGGCATTCTCGAAAAACGCGGTTCCTGGCTCAGCTACAAGGGCAACCAGCTGGCGCAGGGACGGGATGCCGCCAAGGAGGCGCTCAAGAATGATCCGGCGCTCTTCGAGGAGATTTCCGCCCTCGTGCGCGAAAAGCTGGACGCCGAAAAGAAATAAACCCGCGCGGCGCGAGGGGCCGAAGGGTCGAATCCGAATGACCGTTCCGATTCCTCCTCCATCCGACCGGTCCGCGGCGCCGGCCGTCCGGCAATGGTCATGCTGAGCGGCTACCGCGGGCGCATTGCTCCGACGCCCACCGGACACCTTCATCTGGGACACGCGGCCACCTTTTGGCGGGCCTTTCAGCGGGCCCGGGAGGCCGGCGGCACGCTGATCTGGCGCACGGAGGATCTGGATCCTTTCCGGTGCAAAAAGGAATTCGCCGACGCCGCCATGGAGGATTTGCGCTGGCTGGGCATCCGCTGGCAGGAAGGGCCCGATGTCGGGGGCCACTTTGGACCGTATGAGCAGAGCGCCCGCCGGTCGCGTTATCTGGCCGCGTGGCGCCGTCTGAAGGACGGCGGGTGGATTTATCCATGCACCCGCTCCCGCAGGGAGGTGGCCGCCGCCGCAGGCCTGGCGCCCCACGAAGAAGAGCCGATTTTTCCCGTCGCCTGGCGCGGTTCCGTCCGGGACGCCCCATCCCGGAACGATCCCCGCGGCGTCAACTGGCGGTTCCGCGTCCCGGACCATGAGGAAATCCGCTTTGAGGACGGAGCCGTCGGACCCGTGGTCAAAAGGACCCTGCAGGACTTCGGGGATTTTCTGGTTTGGAACCGCGATGACATTCCCGCCTACGAACTCGCCGTGGTCGTGGACGACCTGGCCATGGAAATCACCGAGGTGGTGCGCGGCGAGGATCTGCTCACCTCCACGGCGCGGCAGCTCCTGATCTATCGGGCACTGGGAGCCACCCCGCCCGCCTTTTTCCATACCCCCCTCGTGCGCGACGCCCAGGGCCGCCGCCTCGCCAAACGGGATGCGGCGCTCTCCCTGCGCACCCTGCGGGAATCCGGCCGGCAACCAAAGGAGGTGCTCGCCATGGCGGGATGCGCCTGATCCCGGGTGGCGGGCCGCCCGCCGGCATGGGCTTTGTTCGGACTATGTCGTGTCCTGCCGCCGTTTCGGGGATTCGTGCCGGGAAAGCCGCTGATGCACGGCAAAAAGGCCGATGGCGACCGGCGGGAAGGCCAGCAGCGGCCAGTAGGCGAGGAGCGGCGCACGCGGCGGGGCGGCGTTGATGGGAATGTTCAGGCTGGCCTCCCCTTGGGGGGATTTGACGTGGACGGAAATCTCCGATTCCCCGGCGCTGCGGATGGGCAGAAGGGCGCCGTAGAGGAGTTTGTTTTGCGAATGGGAGCGGAGTGCCGGGGTGAGTCCCTGCAGGGTGTTCATGCTGCAGCAGGGAGGCAGCCAGTCCGGGGAGGCGGCGGGAACGGCGGAGGTCCAACCGATCTCCACCGTGGCATCGAGGATGGCCTGGCCTTGGGCATCCTGCACCAGCACGCTGACATCCGCCGGTCCGGCACGCAGCGGAACGGGAGCGGCAAACACGGTGAGGTTCAGGCCGTTGACGGTTTCGCGGGCGATGATGGCACCGCCGTCCGCCCGACAGGAGCCCCGGGCAAGCAGGACCAGCGCGGCGGCGAGAAAAGGCAGCCCCCGGCGCATGGGAAGGACAAAAAAGGATGAAAAGGAGCGGCGCATGGGAGCAGGTTCTTTCCGGACGTGCGGTCCGGCCGCTTCAACATAACCGATCCGGCGCATCATGTCGTCCGCCTTTTGTTCAATGCATCAGCGTGCCGCGCATTTCCATCGGCTGAAAGATGATCCACACACCCACGGCAAAAAGGCCGGCGGCAAGAAGGCCCCAGGGAAAAAAGACGCGGAAGGTGCGGACCGGCGCCAACTGGCGGGCGATGCGCCAGCAGACGTACAACGTGAGCAGGAGGCCGAGGTCGAGAAGGAGAAGTTCGAGGGCGGGCAGGTCGTAGAAGGCCCAGGAGGGTACGGTCCAGACGGGTTCGCCGGTCACCAGACCGATCTCGCGCGCGGCGCGGTGAAAGACGGGAATCGGAGTGAGCGCCGCGGTGAAAAAATGAAAAACGAAATGCGCCAGCCACATCCCGAATCCCAGCGGGGCGAGCGCCATGGCAAAGCGGCACAGATTTTCCTTCCGCGGCCCGCCCCCCAGCGCACTGCTGACAACAGCCGCGGTTCCGGCGGTCAGGGCGGGCAGAACAACCAGCACGCCGACGGCCAGAAGGGTCACCACGGGGAGATCTCCGGCCGGGGCGATTTCCGCGAGCCAGTTCAGCACGGGCTGCACCATGCCGGCGGCATTGGCAAAGGCGCCGAAGGTGAGGAGCAGGGCCAGCGCGGCGAGATCCGGACGCCGGGCATAACGGCCGACGGACGAACGGGGAAGATCCGTGACGAGGTCGCGGCCCGGGACCACCGCAATGAGGCCGACGTTATCGTGCGGGCAGGCCTTCACGCAGTCCAGACAGAAGGTGCAGTCCATGTTGCCCTGCTTGCGGGGCTGGAACAGCTTCAGCTCGCAACCGCGCTGCACGGCATTGCCCTTGATGCAGTCAAACGTGCGGCAGCGCGCGCAGATATCGGGCTCGCGGACCTTGATCTCAAACGGCGAGGCCAGCGACTGCACAAAGTGGAATTGTCCGACCGGACAGACAAATTTGCAGAAGCTCGCGTCGCGGAAAAACCCGTCGATCAACAGGGCGGCAAGGAAATAGCCGAGAATGATCCCCGCCGTGGCCGCGGGATGATCCCAAAGGTCGAAGGCCTCGTAGGCCCAGAGGTACACCGCCAGCAGGGCGACGGCAATCCACTTGGACCGCAGGGGCTGCGGCCAGGACCAGCGCGCGGGGAGAAACTTCCGTCCCAGATCGCGCACAAACGTGAAGGGACAGGCCATGCAGAACAGGTTTCCCACGGCAAGCAGGGCGATGACGGTGAACGCCCGCCAGTGGGTCCAGGGGAGCACGCCGGCGAGATTGATCGGACTGATCTGCGGTCCCAGCAGGCCGTCCACCACGATGACCGCGGCCAGGGCGAACAGCACGACCTGCAACACGCGGCGGAACGGTTTCCAGCGCAGGACCGGTCCCACCACCGGCAGACGGAACAGGTCGAAGGGAGGACGGGTCGTGGGCCGGGAGGGGCGGATGGGGGGCGGCGGGGCGGCATGAACGTAACGCCGCTTGGGGGAAAGGAACTGGATGGCGATGGCGCCGGCGGGAATGAGAAAGGCTACGGATCCGGGAACCCACATGACCGCGCCGGCGCCGTTCTGGTCCTCGAGAGGACTGAGGTTGAGCAGGCGCGGTGCGCTTTCGTAGGTGGCGTAAAGGACGCGGTCGTAGAAGGACAGAAAGGAGGCCAGAATCGTGTTCTGGAGGTCGGCGAGGAGCAGATAGGGGATCGTGGCCCAGCGCGGCCAATACGGACGGCTCGGCCAGGGTTGGACGACGTGCCACCAGAAAAGAAACGCGGTGCCAAGAAAGAAGGCGTGTTCGACTTCGTGCCAGAAGGGGGACCTGAGCGCGAGATCGTAAAGGGCCGGGATGTGCCACAGCAGATTGCTCAGGATGAAAAGCGCCCAGCACAGCGCCGGATGCATGAGGCGGTGCAGAACCGCCTTGAGCAGCGGCCAGTGGAGGAAGGGACCGAGCGCCTGACTGACGAAGCGCCGAGGGAGACCGACCAGAAGGGGCAACTGGGGCGCACCCAGCAGGATCAGCGGCGGGGCAATCATGGTCAGCAGCAGGTGCTGCACCATGTGGGCGATGAGGAGGAACGACGCGAAGGCGTCCAGCGGTGACGCCAGAGAGACGTAGATCGCCGCAAGACCGCCGAGGAAACAAGCCAGCCGCCAGACGGGAAAACGCAGCGGCACCTGGCGGTGCAGTTTGCTCCAACCGCAAAGATAAACGAGGGCGGTCGCGAGGAGCCCGAGCGCCGGGACGGGCTCGAAGGTCCACGACAACAACGCCGCCTGCTCGGGGCTCACGGGCCGGCTGAGGATTCAGCCGACCCTCTGCGAGCCGGGGCGATCAACTTTGCGGATCGGCCGTCTTTTCCAGATGGCCGGCGTGCGGGCCGGCCTCCTTTGTGGAGACGTTTTCCTTCGGCGGAATGGCGGGCCACGTCGAATCCCGGGCGGGAGGTTGGTTTTCGGGCCGCAGCGTGACCATGTAGGAGACCAGCGCTTCGACCTCATACGGACTCAGATTCTTGCCGTAGGCGGGCATGTTGCCGCCGCCCTGGATGACCTGGCGGATCATCTGATCCTTGGTCAAACGCGTGCCCACGTCGGCGAGATCCGGACCGCGCTTGCCGCCCACACCGTCAATGGCGTGGCAGTTGCGGCACTGCTTGTTTTGCAGCACGACCAGACCCTGGAGCTCCAGAGGTGTGCGGTCCAGCACACGCGACTGCTCGGTGGGATCCGCGGTCCAAGCCGTCATCTCAGGCGACCACGGGGACGTGAAGCCCAGATAGGTGAGAAGGCCCAGCGCCAGGTAGACGAAGATGACCGTCAGCACCGCAATCGGCCGGCGGCGCCAGCTCTTTTCGCCCGTGTTGTTGATGAACGGCAGGGCGAAGAGGATCAACAGGATGATCGGTCCGCCCGTCAGGAGCAGGAAGGACTCCATGTATTCGGGCATCAGCGCCGCCACGGCGAAGATCCACATGAAGAAGAAGTCCGGACGGGGCACGGTGTCGATTTCCGTCGGATACGGCGGGCCGGTCGGCCCCTTGGGTCCAAAGATCGCCGCGCAGGCCAGGATGGCGACCAGCACAAAGGCGGCCGCGACGAGATCCTTCCAGATGCCATGCGGCGCAAACGGCATGCCGTCCTTCTTGAGGATCTCCTCGTATTCCTTGTCGTAGGTGTTGCGGTCGACGAGGCGTCCCGGCTCGGGGTACTCGTTGATGCCCTTGGTGAGCACCATGCGGAGGTGCAGGGCGACGAGGGCGAGAATGGTTCCGGGAATGATGAAGACGTGCAGCGAGAAGAAGCGCGAAAGCGTTTCCGAGGCGATGATCGGTCCGCCCAGCATGAGGTGAACCAGATTTTCGCCGATCAGCGGCACGCGGCCCATGATGGCCGCGCCGATGCCGAGACCCCAGTAGGCGTCCTCGTCAAAGCGCAGCACCTGTCCGGTGAACGCCATGCCGAGCGTGCAGACCATGAGGATGCAGCCGGAGATCCAGGTGATCTCGCGGGGATATTTGTAGGCGCCAAACAGGAAGACCTGCGTCATGTGCAGGAACATGATGGCCACCATGAAATTGGAGCCCCAGTAGTGCATCGCCCGCAGGAACCATCCCACCGGCTGTTCGTAGGTGAGGTATTCCAGCGTGGTGTAGGCCTCGGCGCCCGACGGCACGTAGGCAAACGCCAGCAGGCTTCCGGTGACGATCTGCAGGATCAGACACAGCAGCGTGGCGCTGCCGAAAACGTAAAACCAGCTCGCGCTGCTCCGCGGAATGTGGTGTCCCGCGGTGTGCTCCCACAGGTCGGTGAGGTGCAGCCGCTTGTCGAGCCAGACGAAGATGCCCTGGGCCGCGTCAAAGGCCAGGTTTTTGGCGGTTTTTTTCGTGGGTTCGCTCATGCGTTGGGACGGGCCAGGGTCGGAAGCAGGCCGGCGTCAATGATGAGTTCGTTGTTGACGACGGAAACCTTGTATTCATAGAGCCCGCGCGGCGGTGGACCCGACGCATGCGAACCGTCCTGGTAAAAGGCGCCGCCGTGGCAGGGGCACATGAAAAGTTTGGATTCGTCAAACCAGCGCACCGGACAGCCGAGGTGCGTGCAGTTGATGGCAAAGACCTGGAACTGCTCGCCCTGAATGCGGCGGACCCAGCACGGAATTTCGGCCGTCTCCCCGTCCCACGGACGACGATACGGGTTCGTGTAGGTCGCCAGCCGCGTGGTCCCCTCGGGGAACTGGTCGATCGGACCGAGGGAAATGCCCTTCGTCGGGAGGATCTTGACGAAGCTCGACATGACGTAGCCGATGAGCGGGAGCGAAACCATCGCGCCGGCGACGACGTTCAGGCCGACGCCCATCTTGAAAAGGAAGTCACGGCGCGAGGTCGCCTTGTCGGCCCCCTCGCAGGCGCAGGGCTTTTTTTCGGGTTCCTTGTGTCTGTGCGAAATCATGGAATCTGAGTATTGACGCTGTCCGGGGAGAGCGGTTGGCCGAACTCGTTTTCGCGCTTGGAAATGAGCCAGGCGACGATGTCCGAGATGTCCTCGTCGGAGAGAGGACGTCCGGGAATGACCTTCCGGTAGTCCGGAATGCCCAGTTCGGGCCGTCCGGCGATGATGAGCGTGCGCAGGTACTGGTCGGTGACGAGTCCCAGGAAGGCGGGATTCGTGTAGAACCCGTCCCCGAGCATCTTTTCACCGCCCGCCTTCGCGATGGCATCCGTGTAGGCCTTGTACAACGCCTCCCCGCGGGTGGCATCACCCGGAGGCGCGGAGTACGGAGGCAGTGAGGTGCCCGCCGGCAGGGGTTGCCGCCAGGCGAGGAGGCCCTTGACGATAATGTCGACCTGTTCCTCCGTGAGCATGCCGCCCTTGGCCTGGGAGAACGGCGGCATCAGTGTGCCGGGAATGCCTTCGGCGATCACTTTCCGCAGGGTGGCTTCCGGCACGACGGCGAGATAGGTCGGATTGTCGAGACTGATCGCGCCGGCCACCAGTTTGCCGTCGCCATGGCAGCCCTGGCAGTTTTCACGGTAGAGCTCGTGGAAATCCGTGATGGCCGTGGGCGGCCGCCACTTGTCCACCTTTTCATCCGGTTTGCCCGGCATCCAATCACAGCCGGTCAGCACGGCACAGAAACCAAGGAAAAGAAGGGAGCGCTTCATTTGTCGTCCTCCGTTTTGTGCTGGGCCTCGATGCCGAGTTTTTGCGCGAGGGGCCAGTTTTCCTTGATTTCCGCCTTGGTCGATTTGAACACGATGAAACCGCACACCATGCCGAAGACGACCTGGCAGATGATGAACGGCAGCCAGTCGATCGCAATGGCGAGTTTGGGGTCCACCAGGCGCAGCGTGGCAAAAATGAGGCCGGTCCAGAACAGCGGCGGAATGATACCGCCGAAGAACCATTCAAAGCGGCGCGGAAGCATGGGAACCAGCACGACATAAAGCAGGCCGACCAGGCAGGAAATCGTCAGATGGGCGATGGAGCCCACAATGAGACCCGCCAGGCTGAAGTGCTTGAGGGTGTCGAGGCTGGCTTCCGAGAGTTCCGGCACGCCCGCGGCGGCAAGCAGGTTGATCGGGTACCAGATGCTGCCGTATTTGAAAACGCCCCAGGTGCAGGCGAGGAAGGCCATGACCGCCGCGCCCGCCAGCCCGCCGAGGATGCCGGCGGTGTAGGGGTGAACCTCCACGGGGATGTGCGCGCGGTTCGGCACGTTGCCGGCCTCGAGCATCTGCACGACGCGGCCCGCGGTGCGGATCGGCTTGGGATGCTGATCCTCGGGACGGATCGGCACGTATTCATGCTTGGGATGCGGGAAAACGTCGAGGCACCAGCCGATGGCGCCGATCAGGCCGGTGAGAAACCCGACGACGCTGACGAACAGATTGGTGACCAGCCCGAAAAAGAGCAGGGCAAGACCAAACGCGGCGACGATCGGCCACGCCGTGGGGGCGGGCAGCTCGACGCTGTTGGGATCGTGATGATGAGGGTCGCTGGACATGTTCAGTAACGCACGCTGATGAAATAGACGAGGGTGAGGACGACGACCCAGATGGCATCAACGAAGTGCCAATACCAGGAGATCATTTCCACGTGTTCGCTGTGATCCTTCGGAACCTTTCCGCGCAGGGTGAGAATCCACACGGTACTCAGAAGAAGCAGACCGACGATGACGTGGCTGAGGTGCAGTCCGACCAGCGAGTAGAACGTCGAGCCGAAGACGTTCGTGCTGATGGTGAGCCCCTCCTTGTAGATCAGGTGCCACCATTCCCAGGCCGAAAAGCCCACGAAGTACGCGCCGAGGAGGATCGTGATGCCCCACCAGAGCAGGAAGTTTCCGCGGTGGGACTGGAACAGGGCCCGCTCCGCCAGGTAAACCGTGCCGCTGGAGCCGAAGAGCGCCAGACTGGCCAGCCACGGCACGTGGAGCACCTCCGACGGATAGGGTCCGTTGAGGCTCTTGCCCATGTAAAAGACATACGCCACCACAAAGATCGTGAAGAGCGCCGACTCCGTGATGATGAGGCAGGCCATGCCCACCTTGCGCGGAGAGGGAAGCACCCACGGCTTTTCCGCGGGCGCGGGATCGTTGATGAAACCGGAGGGATTTCCGGCCTGAATGTTTTCTGAACTCATTCGAATTTCCAGTCAGGGTCCTCGGGATGCTTCAAATCCCAGAGCGGACGACGGCTGCGCACCTCGGGATTCTTGTCGAAGTTGTATTCCGGGGGAGGCGAAGTTGTGGCCCATTCAAGCGTCCAGGCGTCCCAGGGATCGTCTCCGGCCTCCTTCCCCTTCACGTAGGAGTAGATGAGGTTGTAGACGAAAATGAGAATGCCGGGAATCTGAAAGAGCAGGCCGACGGTGGCAATCTGGTTCCAGATCTCCCATCCGCGGTCCGCCTCATAGGTAAAGATGCGGCGGGGCATGCCGAGGAAGCCCAGGATGTGCATCGGCATGAAGGTCAGGTTGAAGCCGATGGTGAACAGCCAGAAATGCCAGAGACCCAGCCGCTTGTTTGGCATGCGTCCGAAGGCCTTCGGGAACCAGTAATAAAAGCCGGCGAAGAACATGTAGAGCAGAGCGCCGATCAGCACGTAGTGGAAGTGCGCCACCACGAAGTAGGAGTCGTGCAACTGCCAGTCGAAGGTCGCCACCGAGAGCATGATGCCGGTGAGACCGGCGCAGAGGAACTGGAAGAGGAAGGCCAGCGCAAAGATCATGGGCAGTTCAAACCGGATCTTTCCGCCGTACATCGTACCCAGCCAGTTGAAGATCTTGATGCCGGTGGGGATGGCGATGATCATCGTGGAGATCGCAAAGAAGGTGTTGCCGATCGAGGTCATTCCCACCGTGAACATGTGGTGCGCCCACACACCCAGGCTGATGAAGCCGATCATCACCGTGGCGGCCACCATGATCGGATAACCGAAGATGGGTTTCCGCGAGAACACCGGAATCACCTCCGAGGCGATGGCAAATCCCGGAATGATGAGGATGTAGACCTCGGGGTGACCGAAGATCCAGAAGAAGTGCTGCCAGAGCACCGCGGATCCGCCCGCCTGCGTGTCGAAGAACTTCGCCCCCAGATAGCGGTCGAGGGTGATCATGATCTGCGCCGCGGAAAGCGGGGGCAGCGCGATGATGACCAGGAAGGCCACCACAATCCACATCCAGACGAAGAGGGGCATCCGGCCGAGGGTCATGCCCTTGCAGCGGTAACAGAAAATGGTCACCAGGATGTTGATGGCCGTGGCGATCGACCCGATGCCGCCCAGCAGGATGGAGAGCGTCCAGTAGTCCGAGCTGTGGCCCCGCGAGAAGGCCTTGGACATCAGCGGCGCGTAGGCAAACCAGCCCACGTCCGGCGCGGAGCCCGCATTGTAAAGGCCCGGCGCGGTGAAATAGCTGGCGTAAAGGAAGAGGCCGCTGAAGAAAAACACCCAGAAGCCGAAGGCATTGAGCCGGGGGAAGGCCATGTCCCTCGTGCCGATCATGAGCGGGATCAGATAGTTCGCAAACCCGAAGATGATCGGCATGCCCACCAGGAACACCATGGCGGTGCCGTGCATGGTGAAGAAGCGGTTGAAAACATCCGGGTCAAGGAACGTGCTGTGCCCGATGAGTTTCAGCCACGTGCTGTGCGGGAAAAGCAGCTGAATCCGGATGAGCGTGGCCATGATGCCGGCCACCACAAAGAACAGCAGTCCGGCCCCGATGTACATCAGGCCGAGCCGCTTGTGGTCGACGGTGAAAACCATTTCCTGCACCAGACGGGTGAGGGAGCCCGGTTCCCGACCGACTTGTGCGGGGGCGGGAAAAGTGTATTCGGATTCGCCTGTAGATGTTGCGTTGGCCATCGTCAGAGCGCGGTGAAGGGTTGAAATTGGCAGGTCATTTCAGCGTTTCGAGATAGGCGACGACATCGTCCACCTCGTGTTTCTGCAATTGCATGTCGGGCATGAGGCAGCCGACCTTCAGGTCTTGAGGATCGCGCACCCACCGCCAGAGCGTTTCGTGGTTCAGGGGGGCCACTCCCGCGCCGATGGTCTGGCGCGTCATGAGTTTGGTCAGATCGGGGCCGAAGAGACCCTGGGCGACGGTGTCGCCGATCTTGTGACAGTTCATGCAGGAATAGGCGAAGAAGAGGCGCTTTCCTTCGATTTGCTGGGCGGTGACGGGCTCCGGTACGGGAGCCTTCTGCTGGGCGACCCAGCGTTCAAATTCCTCCGGCGTGTGGACAATCACCCGCAGGAGCATGTTCGCGTGCTGGGTGCCGCAATATTCGGCGCAGTTTCCGAGATAGACGCCCGTTTGGTACGGCTCGAGCCAGAGTTCGTTGGTCCGGTTGGGAATGAGGTCGGTCTTGCCGGCCAGCTGCGGCACCCAGAAACTGTGAATGACGTCTGCGGACTGCAGGAGCAGGTGGGTGGGACGGGCTTTTTCCGGATCCCGGCTGCTGACCGGAATATGCAGCTCGTTGGCGGTGATGACACCCAGATCCGGATAGTGGATTTCCCACCACCACTGATGGCCCACAACCCGCACCTTGAGGGCGTCTTCGGGCATCTTCATGTTCTGGATTTCGCCGATGGTACGGCTGGTCACCAGGATGAGCACCACGGTGATGAGGATCGGAATGACCGTCCACGCCATCTCGATGTGCGAACTGCCGTAGATCTGCGGCGGCTCCTGGTCATTGTCCGTCTCCTTGCGGCGGAATCGCACGACGATGTAGATCGTCAGTCCGGTCACGACGGAGAAAATGCCCAGGCAGATGAGAAGCACCAGAAGGGCTCCTTCGTGGATCATCTCCGCCGGCCGCGACAGCGGTTGGAACATGTCCGCGACACGATGCACCTTGTAGTCCGCGCCGATGGACTCGGCGTGTACCACGACGGGAGCCAGGGCGGTGATGAGCCCTGTCAGCCCGAACACAAATTTGGAAAAGAATCTCCCAGATTGCACGAGACCCTCTTGGTTAACGAACCTCTCCGGGCAAAGAAACACTTTTTTGCCTGCATGGCGGTTTTTTGCACCTGTCGCAGGTGGTTTCTTCAGGGTTTCCCTGAGTTTTCCGGGTTTTGGTCCGGAAGTTGCTTGGAAAAATCCGAAAAATCTCTTTCCCATTTCGAAAACTGTGCTTTGTTACGCGGGCTTTTTTGGAAACGAAACCTCCATATTCTGACTCGGAACCGTGCCTGGCGGAGACGCCGTCTCTGCTGAATCGTCGCGGCGTTCTGCGTTTGCTGGCGCTGACCGGAGCGGGACTTCTCGCCGGCGGCCGGAACGCGGAGGCGTTTATGGATTTCTTCTCCGGTTACGCGGAAGCGACTCCCGAGGCAATGCGCAACCTGAAGATTCCGTCGGAGTGGCTGCGCATTCTCGGTCCGACGCTGCCCGCTTACGTCGCGTTTCTGCAGAAGCAGAATCTGCGTTACCTAACGGTTCGGCAAATCATTGAACCCCATACCAATGTGCGGGGGAAAGTCCATAATTCCCTGCCGCCGCGCGCGCTCTGGGGAAATGTCCGCTCCACGCTGAAGGTCATCGACATGCTGGCGCCGCGGTTGGACGCTCCCATCGAAAAGGTGGTCTCGGTGTACCGTTCTCCCGCCTACAACGCCCGTTGCCCGGGAGCCAAAAGCAATTCCTTCCACCTTCGCAACAATGCGGTGGACATCGTCTTTGACTGCGCGCCCGGCAAGGTGGCGGCCATGGCGCGCGCCATGCGCGCCGCCGGACTCTACAAGGGGGGCGTCGGACGTTACCGCGGGTTCACCCACATTGACACCCGGGGCACCAACGCCGATTGGTAAGGGCGTGACACGCTGAGGCGCGGGGGTTCCGGTTCGGGCCGCCCGGCCTGTCCGGACCGGCCGAAATGGACCCAGCACGGGAAGCCCGCCCGCCCCGAGGCCCCGGAAGGTCAGCGTGACCATGCGCGACCGGCCCTTTGCGCCCCCCTCTTTCCACCGATTCCCAAGCCCACTTCCGCAAAACGCGGCCGCGGCCGGCCGGCGTCCCATCCCCGGCCACACCGGTCTCCGCCCGATTCCGAACACCTGGCCAAAATGGCACAGAATTTTTCGTGCCATTTTGGCACTGGTTCAAATTTTCGGAAAAATCCCCTCGAACCCTCGACAAGGAGGGAGAGCACCCCATATTTTCCTCTTTCAACGATGGAAAAGGCATTGGGCAAGGTGGTTCGAGATATTCTGGCTTCCTACGAGCGTGTGGGGGGCCTGAACAATACCGACGGTTTGAACCTGCCTTCCAAGCGCGCCATTCACGGCATCTGCGCGGACCTGCTGCAGATTCTTTTTCCCGGTTTTCACGACGAGGAAGCCATTCACAAAAACTCCCTGCCCGTGCTGACGCGCCACCGCGTGACGAGCGTGGTGGAGCGGCTCGAGGAACAGGTTTGCAAAAGTCTGCGCATCGATGATCCGTCGTGCCCCACCTCCCGCGCGCGGGCGATGCTGATGGAGTTCTGCGAGGCCCTCCCGGGACTGCGGGAATTGTTGAGCACGGACATCGAAGCGGCCTTCGACGGTGACCCGGCGGCGATCAGCCGTGAGGAGATCATTCTTTCCTATCCCTGCATCGAGGCGATTGCGATCCAGCGTCTGGCGCATCAGCTTTACAGGTCGGGGGTTCCGATGATTCCGCGCATGATGACGGAGTGGGCGCACGCGCGCACGGGCATCGACATTCATCCGGGCGCGCAGATCGGCTCGCATTTTTTCATCGATCACGGCACGGGCGTGGTGATCGGCGAGACCTCCGTGATCGGAAAGCATGTGAAACTTTACCAGGGCGTAGCCCTCATTGCCCGGTCGTTGTCGGGCGGACAGGCCCTGCGCGGCGTCAAACGGCACCCCACCCTGGAGGATCGGGTGACCGTGTATGCCGGCACGACAATCATGGGCGGCGACACGGTGATCGGCGAGGGCTCCACCATCGGCGCCAACGTTTTCGTGACCCACAGCGTGCCCGCGCGTTCCCTGGTCCTCTTCGAGGAAAAGCGGCTCAGCATTTTAAACAAGGACACCCGCAAGGCGGCCCACCTGGAGTGGTCGATATGAAGAATACGCGGAAAATGGAAAGCGGAAGGAGGAAACGGCCCCGCCCGGCCCCGGATCTCCCCGTTTCCGCCTTTCGTTTTTCGCCTGCCCTTTTTCCCTGATGGTTTACCTCGATTACAATGCGACGACGCCGCTGGCTCCGGAGGTTCTGGAGGCCATGCTGCCGCATTTGCGGGACAACTTCGGCAATCCCTCGAGCATCCACGCGCCGGGCCGCGCGGCGCGCGCGGCGGTGGACGACGCCCGCGACCGGCTGGCCGCGCTGCTGGGAGCCAAACCCCACGAGATCATTTTCACGGGAGGCGGCACGGAGTCCTGCAATCTGGCCGTGCTCGGCATCGCCCGGGCGCATGCCCCGCGCGGCAAGCATCTGATCACCGCCGCCACCGAACACCATGCGGTCCTGAACGCGTTTGAGTATCTGCATCATCACGAAGGATTTGCCCTGACCGTTCTGCCCGTGGACCGGGACGGCCTGGTAAGTCCCGACGCGTTGCGCGAAGCCCTGCGTCCGGACACGATGTTGGTGTCTGTGATGCATGCCAACAACGAAACCGGCACCATCCAGCCTGTGGAGGAACTCGCCGCCATCTGCCGGGAGCGGGGCGTCTGTTTCCACACGGATGCGGTCCAGTCCTTCGGCAAGCTGCCGGTGCGGCCGGCCGATCTCGGCGTTTCGGCCCTCTCGCTGGCCGCGCACAAGTTTGGCGGACCGAAGGGGGTCGGCGCCCTGTACCTGCGTGCGGGCGTGGCCATTTCCCGCCTGACGCATGGGGGATCCCATGAAAACACCCGGCGGCCCGGAACGGAAAATGTTCCCGCCATCGTGGGCCTGGCCGTCGCGGCCGAAGGAGCCGAGGCCAAACGGGAGGCGGAACAGCCGCGCCTGGCGGCGCTGCGCGACCGGCTCTGGCAGGGGATCCAGGACCTGAAGGTGGGGGCGGTGCGCAACGGCCATCCCGACCGCACGCTGGCCAACACCCTGAACGTGAGTTTCCCCAACGTGGATGGCGAGTCCCTCCTCATCGGGCTCGACCTCGAAGGCGTCTGTGCCTCGAGCGGCTCGGCCTGCATGGTGGGGTCGGTGCAACCGTCCCACGTCCTGCTGGCCATGGGCGTCGAACCCGGACTGGCCTCGTCCACCGTCCGATTTTCCCTCGGAACCCACACCACCGAACCCGACATCGAACATTGCCTGCGGGCCCTGAGCAAGGTGCTCGGCCGCCAGGCGCAACCTCTCGCTGCGTGATGAAATACACCCAACTCATGCTCGACTTCGGAAAGAGCGTTCTCCGCCATGTTCGCCTCATGCCCGACCTGCCGGCCGGTCCGGCCCGACCCCGCGGCCACCGGGATCCCATTCTCGAAAAACTCAGCCGCCAGCTGCTGAGCGCGGCCGGGTGCCCCAATTTCCCCCTCACCGTCCGCTGGAACCCGCGCCTCCGCACCACGGCCGGCCTGGCCTGCTGGCAGACCAAAACCATCACCCTCAATCCCAAGCTCATCGAAGTCTCTCCGGCCGAGGTGCAGCGCACGCTGCGCCATGAACTGGCGCACTTCCTGGCCCAATACCGCGCCGGGAGACGGCGGATCGCCGCCCACGGTCCGGAATGGCGCGAGGCCTGCAAGGATCTCGGCATTCCGCGCGAGCCGCGCTGCCACGACCTGCCCTTCAAGCGGGCCCGCATGGAACGGAAATATTTTTACGTCTGCCGGGAATGCGGCACCTCCCTCGCCCGGGTGCGTCCGGTGAAATCCCGCGTCGCCTGCCTCAAATGCTGCCGCAAGCACAACAACGGCAAATACCACGAACGCTTCCGCTTCATCCAGGTGCCGCCCCCGGAACGCATGGCGGCGTAATCCCCTGCCGATGACACGCGGCGCCGGAACCCGCCATCCGCCGGCGCCGCCCTCCCCCGTCCCCGCGTGAAATCATTTCGCAATTCCGAAGGAAAAATCTTCCGCCCGAACGGGTTTCTCGCTTAATTCCGCTCTTTTCTCTCCTTCCCCAAAATGACCACGAACATCGAGTCCCACCTCGTCGAAAAACGCGTCTTCAAACCCTCCAAAGAATTTTCAAAGAAGGCGCACATCGGATCCTTCGCCGAATACAAAAAACTCTACGAGCAGTCGATCAAGAGCCCCGAAAAATTCTGGGCCAAACAGGCGGCCGACCTGCTCTGGCACAAGAAATGGACGAAGGTGCTCGAGTGGAAGCTGCCCTTTGCGAAATGGTTTGTGGGCGGCAGGCTCAACGTGAGCGAAAACTGCCTCGACCGCCATCTCGCCGGTCCCCGCCGCAACAAGGCCGCCATCATCTGGGAAGGCGAACCGGGCGACCGCCGCGTGCTCACCTACCAGCAGCTCCATCGCGAGGTCTGCATTTTTGCAAACATCCTCAAGCGCAACGGCTGCAAGAAGGGCGACCGCGTCATCATCTACATGCCGCACATCCCCGAGGCGGCCATCGCCATGCTGGCCTGCGCCCGCATCGGCGCCGTGCACAGCGTGATTTTCGGCGGCTTCAGCAGTGAGAGCATCAAGGACCGCGTCAATGACAGCAAGGCGACCATCGTGGTCACCGCGGACGGCGGTTACCGTCGCGGTCAGATCGTCACGCTCAAGCAGAACGTCGACCACGCCCTCGAAGGCAATACGACCGTCAAGCGCGTGATCGTCTTCCGCCGCGCCAACCTCGACATTCACATCCAGGAGGGGCGCGACGTCTGGTGGCATCGCGAGGCCGAATACGTCAGCAGCGACTGCCCGCCCGCCTCGCTCGACAGCGAGCATCCGCTTTTCATTCTTTACACCAGCGGTTCGACCGGAAAACCCAAGGGCATCCTGCACACCTCCGCGGGCTACCTGCTCATGGCACAGCTCACCTCGAAGTATGTGTTCGATCTCCAGGACACGGACACCTACTGGTGCACGGCGGACGTGGGCTGGATCACCGGCCACAGCTATGTGGTGTACGGTCCGCTCGCCCTGGGCGCCACCTGCGTGATGTACGAGGGCGCTCCGAACTGGCCGGAACCCGACCGGTTCTGGAAGATCGTCGCCGAGTTCGGCGTCACCATCCTCTACACCGCGCCGACCGCCATCCGCGCCTTCATGAAATGGGGCGACGAATGGCCGAAAAAACACGACCTTTCCTCGCTCCGCCTCCTCGGCACCGTCGGTGAGCCGATCAATCCGGAGGCCTGGATGTGGTTCTACAAGCACATCGGCGGGGAACGCTGTCCGGTCGTCGACACCTGGTGGCAGACCGAAACCGGCGCCCACATGATCACTCCGCTGCCCGGCGCCACGCCGCTCAAACCCGGCACGGCCACGCTGCCCTTCTTCGGCATCGATGCGGCCATCGTCGACGACAACGGCCGCGAGCTCGGTCCCAACGAAGGCGGCAAGCTCGTCATTCGCAAACCGTGGCCGTCCATGCTGCGCACGATTTACGGCGACAAGGCCCGCTACAAGAAGGCCTACTGGAGCGACGTCAAGGGATGCTATTTCACCGGCGACGGCGCACGCCGTGACAAGGACGGCTATTTCTGGATTGCGGGCCGCATGGACGACGTCCTCAACGTGTCCGGTCACCGTCTCGGCACCGCCGAGGTGGAAAGCGCCCTCGTGGCACACGAAGCCGTGGCGGAGGCCGCCGTGGTCGGCCGCCCGGACGAACTGAAAGGCCAGGGTGTGGTCGCCTTCGTGACCCTTCGCACCGGCTTCAGCGCATGCAAGGACCTTTCGGAAAAACTGCGCAAGCACGTCGGCCAAGTCATCGGCGCGATCGCCAAGCCGGACGAGATCCGTTTCGCCGAGGCGCTGCCCAAGACCCGCAGCGGAAAAATCATGCGCCGCCTGCTCAAGCAGATCGCCGCGGGCGGAACGATCACCGGCGACACCACCACGCTGGAGGACTTCAGCGTCCTGGCCAAGCTGAACCAGAGCGACGAATAATCCGGACATCCTCCGGGGGCGAAAGGGGAACGGCCGGAGCGCTCCGGCGCCCGCCTCCTTTTCGCCCGCGGCGCCCGGCCGCGGTCCTTCCCCGCCCTCCGAAGGACGGCGCTGCCGTTTTTCAGGCCGTTTCGCTGAGCACCACCTGGCCTTCGGCCACGGAGCGGTCGCCGGACACCGCGTCCACCGCAAACATCCACAGGCCGCCCATCGTCCCGGTGAGCCGCGCCGTGAGGGTGATCTTCTCCCCCGGACGCGCGGCGGCGGGGAATTTCATGCCGCGAATGGCGGAAAGCAGAAACCGGCGGCCGCCGTTCGGACCGGCTCCGGCCAGCCCGGCGGTCTGCGCCAGCGCCTCGGTCAGAATCACCCCGGGAACAATGGGATTGCCGGGAAAGTGTCCCCGAAACATGGGGTCATCGGGGGCAAAGGTTTTCTCCGCCACGGCCGACATCCCCGGATCCAGGGCGGTCACCCGGTCGATGAAAACAAACGGCTCGCGATGGGGCAGGCCAAGTTCGACGGGATTTGCCGGCAGCTTCATGGTCAACCGGAGGATTTTTTGCCGTCCGGCTTGGCCGGGGACGGTTTGGCCATGGGCGCGATTTTGAGGTTCTGGGGCAGGAGCACTTCGTAGGCCCTGGGAACCAGGGACAGCGGATCACTGTTGGCAAAGGCCACCTGCACCAACTGCTCGCCTTTCGTGCCGTTCGGCATGGGTTTCACGTCAATCACCTGGGCGATCCGCGTCGCCGTGCCGCCCGCCACCCTCACGGGAAACGTGGCGTTTTCCGTCAGGGCCGCCGCGGATTCCTTCGTCAGCGGAATGAAGGCCGTCATCCAGTTCAGATCAGCCACCGTGACCACCACATCCCCTTCCCCCACCCGGTCCCCCGGGGCGCGGGCGATTTCGATGACGGTTCCGTCCATCCCGCAGCGGATGAACCGGCGCTCGAGCATCTTCTCCGCGAGCCGGAGTTCGAGTTTGGCCAGCTCCGCATTCATCCGGGCCACCTCCAGCCTCCCATGGGCGGCCTTCATCTGGCCCTGACTCTGCGCGACCTGGGCGGCCGTGGCCTGGCGACGGCGGAACTTCATGTTGATATCCTCAAAAATCGCCGTCTTCTCCTGCAGCTCCCCCTCCGCGATCATGACACTTCCGAGATTCTCCGCCCGGGCCTTCGCCACGTTGTAGGCATGCAGCTGGCGGTCGTGCTCGAGCCGGGCGAGAACCTGCCCTGGCTTCACCTTGTCCCCCAGCTTGACCTCCACACTGTCGAGCAACCCGGACTCCCGGGCGCGGTGCATCTGGATGAGATGGGGTTTCACGTCCAGCAGGGAAAACGGGGACTGCCCCCAAACCACGGCAAGAGGGGCGAGAAATGCGGGAAAGAGCAAAGCCCAACAGCGCTTCATCCGAATTTCCGGGAACGTAGGATGAATTTGCCACGGGTCAAGGCGCCATTGGCCATTTAGTCCCTAAAAACAATCGCCTTGGTGCCATGCACCAGCACGCGGTCCTCCACATGGTAGCGGACCCCGCGCGCGAGGGCGAGGCGTTCGCAATCGCGGCCGAGACGGACGAGGTCGTCGGGATCATGGTAATGCTCCACCCGGACGACCTCCTGTTCGATGATCGGCCCGGCGTCGAGTTCCTCGGTGGCGTAATGGCAGGTGGCACCGATCAGTTTGACGCCCCGTTCGAAGGCGCGGCGATAGGGATTGGCACCGACGAAGGCGGGCAGGAACGAGTGGTGGATGTTGATGACCCGGGCGGCATATTCCCGGCAGAGCCACGTGGGAAGGATCTGCATGAAACGGGCCAGCACGACGAGTTCCGCGCCGGCCTCCCGCAGCAGTTCCCCCACCCGCCGGAAGGCGGCGTCCCGGTCCTCCCCAAAAGGCACGTACGCAAACCGGATGCCCTCGCGTTCGACCTGCCCGCGGCAGATCTCATGATTGGAAACGACCAGCGGCACCTCGATGCCCAGTTCCCCCGAACGCCAGCGCCAGAGCAGGTCCGCCAGGCAATGGTCCTGCCGGCTCACAAGAATCACCGTGCGCGTTTTGCGATCGTCCGGCCGCAACGACCACTCCGCCCTCAGCGCCTCCGCCCGCCGCGAGAAGTCCCGCGCAAACGCCTCGGCATCCCAACGCCCGTTTCCCTGCTCGATGGCCAGCCGCGCAAAAAACCATCCGCTGCTCTTGTCGGTATACTGGCTGACCTCCAGAAGGTTCCCCCCATGCTCCGCAACGGCGCCCGTGATGCCGGCCAGCAGACCGACTCCGTCGGGGCAGTTCAGTTTGAGAATCGAGGCAGCCATCGGAACATCAGGATGACCCTTTCCGGACACGGGAACAAGCCTCCCACCGCACCGGCCGGGGTCGCGTTTGATCCTAGAATCCGGGGTCGAGCCTGAGGGAGGAGAGAATTCTCTCGCGGAGTTCCTTGAGGGAATCGCTCTCGGAAACCGGGGACTGCCAGGTCAGGAAATACAGGGTGCCGGTGCCGTCGTTGGCCCGGGCGATGTTGATCATTTCGATGGCGCCGTTTTCCCCCTCGACCTGATGGGAGGCGCGAAAGCTTTGGATGGGGCCGTCCTTGACGGGCTCGATGCCCGGAGCGCCCTCGTCGAGCGTGGCGGACAGCATTTCGATCCCGTATTGACTGGGACTCATCTCCGTCCGCTCCTTCACCTTGGGAGTGACCGTGAGAATCAACCCCGTGGTGAAGCCGGCCTCGGTCGGCTTTTCGCGCGAGAACTGATACACGACCACATCGTCCTCCTTGTCCACCTTGACGTACCAATCCTTCGGCAGGGTGATGGCACCCTTGATTTCCGGGAGGGCTTTTTCCTCGAGAACGGGGGGTTCCGACGCCATCAGGCCGGAGGCCAGAACGGCGCAAAGCAACACGGGGAGGCGGGAGTTCATCGGGATTCGCGGGAGATTTTCGGAGTTTTTTGAAAATCGGGAAAGCGTTTCTGCAATTCCTGGAGGGCTTTTTCGGCCTCCATGAGATCGCCGGCCCTTTTGTAGGCCTCGGAGGCGCGCTTGAGGGCGCGCGGGGTGATCGCGGGGTCGTCGTAGAGCACGGCCACGGACATGAAGGCCCGGGCGGCGCCGGGGTAGTCGCCGGACGCCATGGAGACCTCTCCGAGCAGCAGGCGGCCCTCGGCATTGTAGCGGCCCTCGGGCTGGAGGAGAATGGCTTCCTCGGCCATCTTGGTGGCCCCCGCAAAATCGCGATCCGAAAGGGCCACGGCGGCATTGGCCAGCAATCCGCGTGCGCGGCTCCGCGGATCCCGGGCGGATTCGAGGTATTTGGCCACATGTTCGGCGGCCTCGCGGTTTTTGCCGAGGCGGATCTGGGCCTCGGCCAGTTCGATCAACACCTCGGGCTCGACCGCCTTGCCTTCCCGGACCACGGCGAGCAGCCCCTGCTCGGCCCCTTCATAATCGCCTTCCTCAAAGCTCTTCCGCCCCAGCCAGCGGGTGATCTCCACGGGAACCTGAAGGTTCTTGTGGGCGGCAATCGCCTTCTGCAGCGCGGCGCGATCCTGGAGGTAATAATGACACAGCATGATGCGCAGCGCGGCGCGCTCGCCATACTGGGAGGGATCGAGCCGGGCCGCCTCCTCGAGGTTTTTGATCGCCGCGGCGTAATCCTTGTTTTCAAAATGCGCCCAACCGATCCAGAAGTTGGCCTGGGCCCGTCCGGCCGACTTGGGATAATCGTCCAGGAGCTGCTGGAAGGCGGCGGTCATACCCGGATAATCCTGCTGCTGCCCGAGGATGAGCGCCTTCTGCTGGAGGGCGATTTCCCGTTCGGGATCCTTCTTCTTTTCGATGAGGACCTCAAAATCCTGCAGGGCCGCCGCGTAATTCTTGTTCTGCTGGTTGGCCAGCCCCCGCTGGAGCAGGGCGGACGCGGTGTCGGAGTCCTTGTTTTTTTCGATGTAGTCCGAGTAGGTCTTGACCGCCTCGGCGTATTCGCCGGTCTGGGCCTGACACCAGCCGAGTTTGTAGAGCGACTTGTTTTTGAGATCGGCGGCAAGGTCGGAATTGAGCACCTGGGCGTAGAGCGGTTTGGCCTCCGCGTATTGCTTTGCCTTGAAGAGGGCCTCCGCCTTGAGAAGGGTCACCTGCGCCTTTTCGCGCGGATCGGTGGCGGTCTGCAGGAACTTGTCCGCCTCCGCCAGCAGGGCGGGATCGTTGAGCTGGTACATGCTCACCAGGCGGGGAAACCGCGCATCTTCGGCCGTTTTGGCGTTGGGATACTGCACCAGCAGGCGCTCGTAAACCGCCCGGGCGGCCCGCATGTTGCCGAGCTGACGGTAGGAATTTCCCGCCAGGAGGAGAACCTCGGGACGGGCTTCCTCGGGCACGTTGTCGAGGGGTTTCTCCGAGATCGCGGCCACCTTGCGGTATTCGCCGAGATCGTAGCTCATCCGCAGGCCGCCCAGAAAAGCCACGGTTTTCCACTCGCCGGCGTCGGGAAGTTTGGCGGCCAGCTCAAAGAGCCGGGCGGCCTTCTTTTTGTCCCCCGTTTCCGCCGCCAGCGCCGCCGCCTTGACGGCCGCCTCGGCGCGCACGACGGACAGCCCCGGTCCGGCGACGATCTTTTCGTAGTTCCGGAGCGCGGCCTCCTTTTTTCCGTCCTGCGCCTCCAGGTTGGCGAGGAAAAGCAGGGCGTGATCGCGGTAGGGGTTGTTTTTTTCGACGGCGGCGACCTGCGCAAACACCTGCGCGGCCTCCTCCGGACGCTTGAGCCGCTCGAGGCACCGCGCCGCGTTGTAGCGGGCGGAGAGGCGGATCTCGTCGGTCTTCACCTCCTCCGCGGCGAGTTGGAAGAGGTCCAGGGCGAGGTCGTATTTTTCCTCGGCATACAGGAACTCTCCCACCCGGTAGGCGGCCGACCCGGCGAATTCGCCCTTGCGGAACTCACGGACCAGCTTCTCGTAATTTTCGCGGGCGCGTTCGTCGTTGCCGAGCATGCGGTGACACTCCCCGAGCCGGAACAACGCCATGTCGCGTCCGGGCGCGGACGGATGGGCGATGAGGAATTTTTCGTATTCGACGATGGCGTAATCGTACATCTTCCGCCCGTAGAGGCTGTTGGCCACCTCGAGGTCGGTTTTGGCGGCGTCCTCGGGATTGGCGGGCGCAACGCGGATCTCGCCGCCCTCCGGAGCCGGCGTGGGATCAACCTCCACGCGCCCGCGCGGCGAGGGCTGCGGACGGAAGGGACGGTGTTCCTCCGGGGTCGAAGTGGGATTTACCGGAACCGCCCGCGGGATGCGGGACATCCAAGCCGGGTTTTCGTAGTCCTCGTCCGGCACCAGGGGCGCGGCGGTCCTGGGTGTGGGCACGGCGCGCGGAGTCGGCGGGGCCTGTTCGACCGGCAGGGCGCGACGCACCTCGGGTTCCTGGGCGCCCAGCAGGCCGGCGGAAGCGACAACGGCAAAAACGGCGACACGCATGGCCTACTCGGGTTTGCTCGTGGCGAAGGCCACGTTCCAGATGTTTGCCGCGCGGCAAACATCGAGCGCATCCACGATGTATTTGTAATTCACGTCCTGGTCCCCGCGCAGAACCACGGCCTGGTCGGGATAAAGTTTCGCCATGCGGGAAAGCGTCTCCAGCAATTCCTCCGCATTCATCGTCCGGCGGTTCATCACCACGGTGCCGTCGCGTTTGACATTGAGGATGACCTCGCCCACCGGACGCCGTTTCTCCTGGCCCTCGCGCGCGGCGGGAACCTTGACGTCCAGCTCGGCCTCATTGCGGGCAAAGTTCCAGCTCAGAATGAAAAAGACGAGCAGGAAGAGCAGGATGTCCACGAAGGGGGCGATCTGGAAGACGATCCGCTCGGGCGGGGCTGACGGGCGGAAGTTCACAGGACGTCGCGCCCGCTGTAGCCGTTGGCGCTGATGAGGGCGAGGATGTGCGTGGTGGCGGCTTCGAGATCCGAAATGGCGGCCTGGGCCCGGCTGCGGAAATAGGCGTAGGCAGCCATGGCCGGAATGCCGACCACGAGGCCGGCCGCCGTGGCGATGAGGGCCTCACCGATGCCCTGCGCCAGCATGGTCGGACGCGTGGCGGCGGCGTCGACGGCAACCACGCCGAAGGACTGGATGATGCCGAGCACGGTGCCGAGCAGTCCGAGCATGGGGGCCACGGTTCCGATGTCCGCCAGCCAGGCCACCTGCTGGTTCAACGCGCTGGCCTGGCGCACCCCTTCCGTCTGCGCGATCTCCCGCGCCTCCGCGAGGGTCGCCTTGGGGTTCTTGGTCAGAAATTCCACCGTTCGCTGCATCACCCGCGCCACGCCCTCGTTGTGGCGGTTGGAAACCGCCAACAGGCCGATGTAGTCCTTTTTCCGGATGAGGGCGTCGACCGTCGTCATGTACCGCCGGCTGACCATCGCCCCCCGCCGCATCGAGACGAAGAAAATCAGGATCAACATCACCGTGATGACCGACAGGATCCCGAGGGGGATCATCATCGGCCCACCCGCCTTGATCAGCTGGAGCAAATTGGCGGGTTGCGCGGGCTCGGCCGCCTCCTGCGCAAAGAGCGGCGTGGCCAGAACGAGAAAAAGAAGCGTCGCGGGGACGGTTTTCATGAAGTGGCGTTAAAATAGTGCCTTCCCGCGTGCACGCAAGCGTGTGCTATAATCGTTTGATGCCCGTCGACCTTCGAGCCCGCCTTCGTGATGTGCCCCACAAGCCGGGGGTGTACGTCATGCGCGACCGCCTCAAACGGGTCATTTACGTGGGCAAGGCCCGCGATCTGCGCAAGCGGCTGGCCAACTATTTCACCCCCTCCCGGGCCGCCCAGGCCGATCCCAAAACGCGCGCCCTCATCGACAGCATCTGGGATTTTGAAATCCACGTCGTCCGGAGCGAGGCCGAGGCGGTCCTCTACGAAGGCCGTCTCATCAAGGAATTCCGGCC
>Ga0065721_10048754_pt1 | contig 95275 bp, 93 predicted proteins | sample Mesricmetagenome_FD_59108 | JGI IMG/M metagenome (GOLD analysis project Ga0065721, IMG submission 59108) | Mesophilic microbial community from rice straw/compost enrichment Sample: eDNA_1 v2 (version 2) | ecosystem: Engineered > Solid waste > Grass > Composting > Bioreactor | place: USA: Davis... | reverse complement strand
CCCAGCCGATGGAATCGGCCGACGGGCGCTGGGTGATCGCCTACAACGGCGAAATCTACAATTTTCAGGACCTGCGCGCGGAGCTGGAGGGGGCCGGCCACCGGTTCCGCGGCCATTCCGACACGGAGGTGCTGCTTGAGGGCTGCGCCGCCTGGGGGGTGGAGCGCACGGTCAAGCGCCTTGTCGGCATCTTCGCCTTCGCCCTGTGGGACCGGCGCGACCGGGTGCTGCATCTGGTCCGCGACCATCTGGGCGTGAAGCCGCTCTATTGGGCGCGGATGGGCGGCACGCTGCTGTTCGGTTCCCAGCCCAAGGCGCTGCGCGCGCATCCCGCCTTCGCGGCGGAGATCGACCGCGACGCGCTGGCCGCCTACATGCGCTTCAGCTACGTCCCGGCCCCGCACACCATTTACAAGGGCGTGTTCAAGCTGGAGCCGGGCACGATCCTGACCATCCGGCCGGGCAAGGAGCCTGAGCGAACCGTCTATTGGGACGCGGGCGAGGCTGCCCGCGCCGGGATTGCCAACCGCCTGTCCCTGTCCGACGCCGACGCGACCGACGCGCTGGAAGCCCTGCTGAAGGACGCCATCGGCCGGCAGATGATGGCGGACGTACCGCTCGGCGCCTTCCTGTCCGGCGGCATCGACAGTTCCACGGTCGTCGCCCTGATGCAGGCGCAGAGCGACCGTCCGGTGCGCACCTTCACCATCGGCTTCGGCGAGGGCGATTACGACGAGGCGGAGCACGCCCGCGCGGTCGCCACCCACCTGGGCACAGAGCACACCGACCTGCGTGTGGACGCCAGCCACGCGCTGGACACCATCCCGAAGCTGCCGGAGTGGTACGACGAGCCCTTCGCCGACAGCTCCCAAATCCCGACGCTGCTGGTGTCGGAGATGACGCGCCGGTCGGTCACTGTGGCCCTGTCGGGCGACGGCGGGGACGAGTTGTTCGCCGGCTACAACCGCTATCTGAACGCGCCCGCCGTCTGGCGCCGGGTGGGGACGCTGCCGGCCGGATTGCGGCGCGGGGCTGCCGGAGTGATCCGGACGCTTCCGCCCCAGCGCTGGGACGCGCTGTTTTCGCTGGTTCCGGCCTCCAAACGCCCGCGGCAGCCCGGCGACAAGCTGCACAAGCTGGCCGGCGTGCTGGGTTCTGGCGATCCGGACGCGCTGTACCGGCGGCTGGTTAGCCAGTGGGACGACCCCGACGCGCTGGTCCGCGGCGGGCGGGAGCCGCACGGCCTGCTGTGGGACGAGCGCGTGGCCGACGCGATCCCGGACTTCGTCGAGCGCATGCAGTATCTCGACTCGGTCACCTACCTGCCGGACGACATCCTGGCCAAGGTGGACCGCGCCAGCATGGGCGTGTCGCTGGAAGCGCGCGTGCCTCTGCTCGACCACCGGGTGGTGGAGTTCGCCTGGCGCGTTCCGCTGTCCCAGAAGATCCGTGATGGGAAGGGCAAGTGGCTGCTGCGCGAGGTGCTTCACCGCCATGTCCCGCGCGCGCTGATCGAGCGGCCGAAGTCCGGCTTCGCGGTGCCCATCGACGCGTGGCTGCGCGGTCCCCTGCGCGGCTGGGCCGAGGACCTGTTGGACGAGCGGCGCCTGCGCGCCGACGGCTTCTTCGACCCGGCCCCGATCCGCGCGCGCTGGGTGGAGCACCTTGCCGGCACGCGCAACAACCAGCACCAGCTTTGGAACGTGCTGATGTTCCAAGCCTGGAACCAACACTGGGGCTCCACCGCCCCGGCCGATGCCCCGCTTGCCGCCAGCGTTGCATGATGACGACCGCCCCATGACGACCGACGACCAGACCAAGAAGCCCGCGAGCCCGCCGAAGAAGGACGACAAGCAGGATCGCCTCGCCGCGCGCTTGCGCGAGAACCTGCGCAAGCGCAAGGAACAGGCGCGGGGTCGCGAGAAGGGCGAGACGGACGCATAGAGGCGCAGGCTGGATATTGCCTGCGCCAGAGGTCTGGCGTGTTACGCGAGGTCCTTCCGGAACCAGATCTGCGTGCGACCCGGCGGGTAGCCTGCCATCTCCGCCCAGACCTCGTAGCCTTGCTTCCTGTAGAAGCCCGGTGCCTGGAAGTCATAGGTGTAGAGCCGCGACCAGCGGCAGCCGCGGCGCACCGCCTCCTCCTCCGCCGCGGCCATCAGGCGGGAGCCCAGGCCCGTGCGGCGCTGGCTTTCATGGACCCACAGATAGTCCACATACAGCCATTCCCAGTTCGTGTAGCCGGTCAGGCCGCCCAGCAGCGTGCCGTTGGAGTCGCGCGCGGTGACCTGAAACTCCGTCAGGTCGTAGGGCTTCGTGAACTGCTCGTTGAAGCGGCGCAGCTCGCCATGGATGCGCTTCACCTCCTCCGGGTCGAGCCGGCCAGCGAGGGAGAGCGTGACGGGGGCTGCGGCGGTGTCGTCGGTCATGCAACTTTGTCCTTTTGCGGGGGCTTCCATGCAAAAAGCCCCAATTCCTTCCCTTGAGCCGGTCCGCATGGTCGCGTACAACGCCTTTCAGGTTCAACCCCCCTGAGATACCCGAGGAGTACCCGACGATGGGCATCATGCCGGACACCTGGATCCGCGAGATGGCCGAGACCAAAGGCATGATCGAACCCTTCGTCGAGAAGCAGCAGCGTCAGGGCGTCATCTCCTACGGGCTGTCCTCCTACGGGTACGACGCGCGGGTTGCCGACGAATTCAAGATCTTCACCAACGTGGACAACGCCATCGTCGACCCGAAGGAGTTCGACGACAGCAGCTTCGTCGACCGCAAGGTGGATGTCTGCATCATCCCGCCGAACAGCTTCGCGCTGGCCCGTACGGTGGAGTATTTCCGCATCCCGCGCGATGTCCTGGTGATCTGCCTGGGCAAGAGCACCTACGCGCGCTGCGGCCTGATCGTGAACGTGACGCCGCTGGAGCCCGAATGGGAAGGCCACGTCACGCTGGAGATTTCAAACACGACGCCCCTGCCGGCGAAGGTGTACGCCAACGAAGGCCTCTGCCAGTTCCTGTTCCTGAAGGGGGACAGCGTCTGCGAGACCTCGTACGCGGACAAGTCCGGCAAGTACATGGGCCAAAAGGGAGTGACGCTGCCCCGGTTGTAATCCGCCGGGCCTCGGCCTTTTCGACAGCATCAGACCGGACAAGACAGCTTCATGGACAAGATCCGCATCCGCGGCGGCAAACCCCTGCACGGTTCGATCACGGTGGGGGGCGCCAAGAACGCGGCCCTGCCGCTGATGACGGCAGCGCTTCTCAGCGATGAGACGCTGACCCTCACCAACCTGCCGATCCTCGCGGACATCAACACGCTGTGCAACCTGCTGCTCCAGCACGGCGTCGCGATCCACATGGCCGGGGCCGGCGGGGATTGCGCGGGCCGCGCGGTGGAGTTCACCGCCCGCGACATCACCAACACCACCGCGCCCTACGACCTCGTCCGCAAGATGCGGGCGAGCGTGCTGGTGCTGGGGCCGCTGCTCGCCCGTTGCGGCGAGGCCAAGGTGTCGCTGCCCGGCGGCTGCGCCATTGGCGCGCGTCCGGTGGACTTGCACATCAAGGGCCTGGAGGCCATGGGTGCTGAGATCCGCATTGAGGGCGGCTACATCGTCGCCAAGGCGCCGAAGGGCGGCCTGCGCGGTGCGGAGTATGTGTTCCCGAAGGTCTCCGTCGGCGCGACCGAGAACCTGCTGATGGCCGCCACCCTGGCCAAGGGGACCACGGTGCTGGTCAACGCCGCGCGCGAGCCGGAGGTGACCGACCTTGCCGAGTGCCTGGTCAAGATGGGCGCCAAAATCAGCGGCATCGGCTCCGACCGGCTGGTGATCGAGGGCGTGGACCGTCTGCATGGCGCCCGCCACATGGTGGTGCCGGACCGCATCGAGACGGGCACCTACGCCATGGCGGCGGCCATGACCGGCGGCACGCTGGACATCCTGAACACCCGCATGGACCTGATCAAGGCGGCGGTGACGGCGCTGGTTCCGGCCGGTGTGGAGTTCACGGAGATCGAAAACGGTATTCGCGTTTCCCGCGCCAACGGCGAGTTGATCGGCGTCGACGTGATGACCGAGCCGTTCCCCGGCTTCCCCACCGACCTTCAGGCCCAGATGATGGCCCTGATGTGCACGGCCAGGGGTGCAGGCATGATCACCGAGACCATATTTGAGAATCGGTTCATGCACGCGCCCGAGCTGACCCGCATGGGAGCCCGCATCACGGTGCACGGTTCGTCCGCCCTCGTTCGGGGTGTGGAGCGTTTGACCGGCGCGCCCGTTATGGCGACGGATCTCCGCGCGTCGGTGTCGCTGGTTCTCGCCGGCCTCGCGGCCGAGGGGGAGACGACGGTCAACCGCGTCTACCATCTCGACCGCGGCTACGAACGGCTGGAAGAGAAGCTGGCGGCCTGCGGCGCGGACATCGAACGCATCCGGGCGGAAGACGACTGACGCCCGCAACCGTCGCCGCTGCATCAAGGGAAGCCCATGACCGCCACGCCGATTCGACTGCGCGCCCAGGACGAGGAAGACCTGAAGGTCGTCTCCGCATGCCTCCAGGACGCGATTGTACCCATCGGCGACATGTGCTTCCTGCCGGACGAGGCGCGGTTCGTCCTGGTGGCCAACCGCTTCAAGTGGGAAACCGCCGACCAGCCGCGTCCCGGCCCGACTGCCGATGACGACGATCTCGTCCCCTACGAGCGCACCCATTGCGGCGTGCGGATCGAGGGGGTGAACGGCGTGAAGCTCAAGGACATCGACCTGAAGGACCGCACGCAGATCCTGGAACTGCTGTCCATCGAGGCGGTGGAGGGTGGCGTGGTGCTGAACTTCGCCGGCGGCGGCTGCATCCGGCTGGACGGCGCAAAGTGGACCTGCTTTGTGGAAGACCTGGGCGAGCCCTGGCCGACCACCTGCAAGCCTTGCCATCCGCTGGAAGAGTGAAGAAGAGTGAAGCCCCTTTCCCCTTGTGGGAGAGGGGTGGGAGTGAGGGGTAAACCTCGCCAAGGCAGCACCTTACCGGCCTTCGGCCGCCCCCTCATCCCAACCCTTCTTCCACATGGGGGAGAAGGGCTTCGATCAATACCGGGAGAAAAACGCCATGAAGGCGCGCGTGAAGTGGGTTGACGGCAGGATGTTCGTCGGCGAGTCCGGCAGCGGGCATGCCGTCGTGATGGACGGCGCGCCGGAGGCCGGCGGGCGCAACCTCGGCATCCGTCCGATGGAAATGCTGCTGATCGGCATGGGCGGCTGCACCGGCTTCGACGTGGTGATGATCCTGGAGAAAGGCCGGCAGGCCATCACGGATTGCGTCGCGGAGATCGAGGCGGAGCGGGCCGAGACCGATCCGAAGGTCTTCACGAAGATCCACGTCCATTTCGTCGTGACCGGCCGCAACCTGGACGCCGGGAAGGTGGAGCGCGCCATCGCCCTGTCAGCGGAGAAGTATTGCTCCGCGTCGATCATGCTGGGCGCCACGGCCACCATCACCCACGATTTCGAAATCGTCGAGGCGCCGTAAGCGGAACCGTCGGGCCGGCCGCGGGTTTGGACAGCGAACGCTGCCCCATTCCGTGGAGTGGATCGCCCATGGCCCGTCGCAAACCCGTCGTTGTCGTCACCGGAGCCTCGGCCGGAGTTGGCCGGGCGACCGCGCTTGCCTTCGCTCATGCCTGGGGGGCCTCGGTCGGGCTGATCGCCCGCTCGCGCGAATCGCTTGAGGACGTCCAGGTGGAGGTCGAGCGGCTCGGTGGGGAGGCGATGGTGATCCCGGCCGACGTGGCCGACGCGGATTCAGTCTTCGCCGCCGCCGACGCGGTGGAGCGCGCGCTGGGTCCCATCGACGTGTGGGTCAACAACGCCATGGTGACGGTCTTCGGCCGTGTCCGCGACCTGGCACCGGAGGAGCTTCGGCGGGTGACCGAGGTCACCTATCTCGGGTCGGCCTACGGGACCATGGCGGCCTTGCACCATATGCTGCCGCGCGACCGCGGGGTGATCCTTCAGGTCGGGTCGGCGCTGGCCTACCGATCCATTCCCTTGCAGGCGGCCTATTGCGGCGCCAAGAGCGCCATCCGCGGCTTCATCGACAGCCTGCGCGCGGAACTGATCCACGACGGCAGCAACGTGCGGCTGTCCATGGTCCAACTGCCGGCGGTCAACACGCCGCAGTTCGACTGGGCGCGCAGCCACATGCCCCGCCGAGCGCGGCCGGTCGGCACCATCTACAATCCGGAAGACATCGGCCTCGCCATCGTGTCGGCCGCCGAGAACCCGAAGCGGGAGCACTGGCTCGGCTACTCGACGACCGAGGCCATCCTGGGCACGCAGGCGCTGCCGGCCTTCGCCGACCACCGCGTCGCGACCATGGCCTTCGAGGGCCAGGAAGCCGACGAGTTCGAGCAGCCCGGCCGGCCGGACAACCTGTTCCAGCCGGTTCGCGGCCTGCACCGCACGCACGGCCGATTCCTGGGGCAGGAGCGGCCCTTGGCGCTGTCCACGACGGGACGCGCGGCGCGCGGTTTCGCCTTCCTGGCCGGGCTTGCGGTGGTGGGCGGGCTTGGCTACGCCGCGCGGGCCGCGCTGGATCGCGAAAACGTCTGATAGCGACGGGAGTTACGGCGTGACGAGCTTCAGCCCGACGATGCCCGCCATGATCAGGGCGATGCAGCCGAGCCGGATGATGTCGCTCGACTCGCCATAGAGCCAGATGCCGAGGATCACGGTGCCGACGGTGCCGATGCCGGTCCACACGGCGTAGGCCGTGCCGAGCGGCAGCGTCTTCAGCGCCAGCCCCAGCAGGCCGAGGCTCGCGATCATCGACGCGATGGTGAGAAGGGTGGGAACGAGACGGGTAAAACCGTCCGTCTGCTTCAGGCCGATGGCCCAGCCGACTTCGAACAGACCGGCAAAGAACAGGATGACCCACGCCATGGGGCGACCTCCGATGGATTGGAGGCAGGGTCGTCCCCGCCGGATTCCCCATGCCGGTGCGCGGCATGCCAGGGTGAGGTCGTCCTCACGGGAGGGCGCCCTGGATATGGGAAGGAGGGCGATCCGGTCAACCCTCGTTCCAGCGATAGCCGCTATCCACCTCGCTCAACACGGCGACCTCGCGGAGCGGGCAGCTGTGGTCGTGCAGCGGCAACGCGTCCTGGGCGAATGGATCATCGGAGGGCGGATCGGCCCCATACGGTTCGGACGCGGGAACCAGGACCAGGGCGGCGGCGGAGCGGGAGGAGGAGCGGCGGGGCATGGCGGACACCGGCGGAATGGGTTGGGCTTGCGGAAAGCCTATCCAACCGCCCGCGCGGGCGCTGTGGTCCGGGCCACAGGACCCGTTCGATCCGGCCGTCAGGCCTGCTTGCGCGGTGGCGATGCCGCAGCGGTGGACGAGGAGGCCGGCCGCGCGGGCTGGAACAGGCGGCAGGTGGTGGCAGGGCCGACCTCGAACCCGCTGATGCGGGGAAAACGCTGCACGGTGCGTTCCAGCGCTTCGCGCTGGGTGGTGGCGACGATCAGGTAGGTGCGGCTCTCCCGCCACGCCCTGGCCAGCCCCGCGCTGAAGGTGACGACGTCCGGCGACCGCCGCACCGGCACCTCCCAGATCACGCCGGGGCGGGGCTCCAGGCGGTCGAACACATGGAACCGTTCCGGGGAAGCCTTCTGGATCGTCTCGAACTGCTGTTCAAGCGCGTGGACGCGCGCCTTTGCGTCTTCCACGCGCCCGTCCAGATCGGTCAGGCGGTTCTGGGCGAGGTCGAGCGCCTTTTCGCCGTCCTGGATCTGCTGGTCCAGCGCCTGCAGGTTCTTGTCTTTCTCCGCCAGGGTGTTCTGCGCCGCCTTCATGCGGCGCTCGCCCATCCGGTTCACGAGGACGCTCGCCGCCACCAGAAGAATCGAGAGGTAGAGGCAGACCGCGATCATTCAGCGGCCTCCTCCATAGCCCCAGCCACGGCGCTGTCCGCGCGTTGGACGCGGCCGGCCAGAAGCCCGGAACGGGCATTGAAGGCGCGCCCGACGGCGGCCATCGCCTCGTCGGGCGTGTCGGCCCAGACATGGACGATGTTCCGGTACCCCCAGATTTCGCGAGCGAACAGCAGGCGGCGCGCGTCGATGCGGCTGAAGTCGGGTGTGGTGCGCAGGTCGCATTCGAACAGGAGAGCGCTGCTTTCCGGGTCGCCGAGTTCATGGACGAGCGCGACTTTCGACGCCTTCACCGAGGCGATGAGGCCGGTCAGCCGACCACGCTCCAGGATCAGGCGGTCGAGCGTCGCCTGCTGGAGATCGGCGCGGGATTCGGTATCGGCGACCCGGGCGTTCAGGGCCTTCAACTCCTCCGCCCGGGATTGCAGCTTCCGGCGAGCGAGCGCGGTGCGCCCGCTCATGGCGGTGATGCGGGCTGATTCATAGGCGATGGCGAGAGCCAGCGCTCCGCCCCCCAAGCCGAGAACGCACAGGGCGAAAAGACTGGTGGACGGCATTTCAACGCACGGCCGGCGCGTGGGGCGGGCGGCGGACGTCCACCACCCCGGCCAGCGCGCGGCCGAGCCGCTTGGCCTCCGCGGGCGTCAGCGGATGGCCGGACGCCGTGGCGGTGTCGAAAAGCGCCCGCAGGCCGTGGTCCAACCCCCGCGCCTGACCGGCCCGAAGGGGCTCGACATCGGTCGGGGAGGATTCGATCTCGTCGCCGCAATCGGCCAGACGCGACACGGCGGCTTCCACCAGAGGCAGGGGAAGCAGCGCGCGCAGTGCCGCGCCCAGCAGCGGATCGCGGTGCGCGTACAGGCCGGCCACGGCGTAGAACGCCATGGCGTCCGGCGGGACGCCGCCGCCGGTCAGGGCGTCGCGGACAGTGGCGAGCAAGTCGTCCACCTCCATCAAGGCGGCCCGGCCGGGGAGCCGCCGCCATGCAGGCGAGACGCGCAGTGCGGTGGCCAGCGTGTCGAAATCGACGATGTCGAGCGCGCGGGGCGGCTTATCCTCCGTCCAACAGCGGCTGGGGTTGCTCCGCAGCCGTTCGGCGTTCGCGTCGTCGAGGAAAGAGGCAAGGGAGGCGGGTTCGTTCCGCACCTCCCGCAGGACGGCCAGCGAGCGGAAGCGCAGCAGATCCGACCAGCGTGCGGCCTCGTCCGACGCCATCACGCGGTCCAGCGGGGCCTCCAGCAGGCGGTCTTCGATGGCAGTCTGGATCTCGGATGGCGTGTCGCCCATGCGCCGGGACAGCGCGGTCCACCAGCCGGACAGGTCGGCCGTGCGAATGCAACCGGGCAGGGGCGTGTGGGTGGTCAGCAGGGCCGGGTCACGCAGCATCACCGGTTCCAGCCAGCGCGCCCACAGGCGGCGCGTGTGCGCGCGGCGCCGGCTGGACAACAGCTGAAGCAGCATCAGCCGCATGGGTGAAGCAGGGTGCCCGTCGTGGCTGGAGGAGTCGGCCAGATGGTCCAGCAGCCGCGCCCGCGTCTGCCGGTCAAGGCGCGACAGGAGGCGGCGGACCGTGTCGTACCGCTTGGTTGGTGGCGTGGCGTCCGATTCCAAGCTCATCCCTGCCTCCCCCTTTTGCAACCATTCTAAAAGGGAAAGGTAATACTTGGGTATGTATCTTTGTTGATGATAGGCATCAAAGCGTGACCGCATCCCGCGAAATGCGCCGATGTGCGACAATTTGCTACACCTCTGGACGGCGCGCGTCGGGTTCCTTATCGCCTGTCTTGGGAACCCTGATGTCCGTTTGGGGAAGTCTTCCGCCTTGGGGCTCTCACGAGGGGGTGTTCGGATGGGGTGGACTCTGGGCGAAGGGCTGGACGACGAGCCGCTGTTCGGGCCCGACGATGCCAAGGACGAGGGCGGCCCTGCCGCGCGGGCCGAGCCCTGGCCGGTTCTTGTGGTGGACGACGACCCGCAGGTCCACACCATGACCGAGGTCCTGCTGCGCGACTTCGAGTTCGAAGGGCGGCCGTTCGAGGTGGTGAGCGCGCTGTCCGCGGCCTCCGCCCGCTCGCTGCTCGCCGCGCGGCCGGACATTCCGGTGGCGCTGCTGGACGTCGTCATGGAAACGGACGACGCCGGCCTGAGACTGGTCCGCCACATCCGCGACGACCTGAACAACCGGCGCATGCGCATCGTGCTGCGCACCGGCCAGCCCGGCCAAGCGCCCGAGCGCGACGTGGTCGTCGCCTACGACATCAACGACTACAAGTCCAAGAGCGAGCTGACCGCCCAGCGGCTTTACACGACGCTGGTCAGCGCGCTGCGGGCGTGGCGCGACATCGTCACCATCGAGCGACACCGGCAGGGGCTGGAACGCATCCTGGCGGCGTCCGCCCCGCTGTTCGAGACGCGGTCGATGCGGGCGCTGGTGGAAGAACTGGTGGACCAGCTGTCCAAGGTCGTGGACAGCGGCGGCGGCGGGGTGCTGGCCTGCCGCATGGTGGACCGCGGCGACGGCAAGGGCCGAGCCACGGTCGTGGCCGGGTCCGGCGGATTCGGCCGTCTGGTCGGACGCCCCGCCGCCGCCGCGCTGCCGCCCGTCCTGGCGGCCGGCGTGGTCGATGCGTTCGAGACGCAGCGGAGCGCCTTCGGAACGGACCGTTGCATCCTGGCCTTCCGCACGCGGGAGCACGGAACGACGGTCTTCGCCCTGGAACGGACGGAGCCCTATGGCGAGGACGACCACCGGCTGCTGGAACTGTTCTGCAACCGGGTTTCCATCGGCTTCGACAACGTCTGCCTCTACGAGGATCTGGTCGCGCTGAACCAGTCGCTGGAACGGCGCGTCGAGCAGCGCACGGCCGAACTGGCCGCCAACCAGGCAGCGCTGGTCGCGGCCAAGGAACGGGTGGAGCGGGCGCTGGCGGCCGAGTTGACCGCGCGGGAACGGCAACGCCAGTTCGTGACCATGGTCAGCCACGAGTTCCGCACTCCGCTGGCCATCATCGACAGCGCGGCGCAGATGCTGGCGCTCCGCGCCGAGCGCGTGGATCCGGAAGCGCTGGACCGCTTGCGCGTCATCCGCAACAGCGTGCAGCGCCTGACCGGCCTGATCGACCAGCACATGACCGACGAGCGTCTCCAGGTGGGCACCCTGGCCGTGCAGCGGGCGGAGGTCGATCCGCGCGCCCTGTTGCGGTCGGTGGTGGAGCCGTTCCGCACCGCCTATCCAGGCTGCGACTTCCGACTCGACCTCGACGCGCTGCCGCCGGTCCTGAAGGCCGACGCGCATCTGCTGGGGATGCTGTTCAGCAACCTGCTGAACAACGCGCTGAAATATTCCGACTCCGACTGCGCGGTGGCGGTTCGTGGCCGATCGAGCGGGGATAGGGTGGCAATCGAGGTGGCGGACCAGGGTTGCGGCATTCCGGAGGAGGAGCTTCCCCTGGTGTTCGACCGCCATTACCGTGGGGCCGGCGCCTCCGGCGTGCCGGGGACGGGGATCGGGCTGCACACGGTGCGGCAAATCGTCCTGCTGCACGGCGGCACCATCACGGTGGACAGCGCAGTCGGCCGGGGCAGCACCTTCCGCGTGGAATTGCCGGTCAACGGCCAGGGAAGCGGAGGTTGAAGCGAAACTTGCAAAGAAAACTGGTGCGAAGAAAACCGGTGCGAAAGATCATGGCTCTTTTCCCAGGCCGGTGAGATAGTTGGTACACGCATCAGGGCAGGGCGGCGAACGGGCGAACAACCCCGGGCAGCTCGGCCCCACCGTTCGACACTTTGCACTCCGACCGGAGACTCGTGGAAGGCACCATGCTTGCTGAGCAATACGCCGCCATCAAACGCGATCTCGACGACAAGGGAATCATTTTTTCATTCAGCGGGTATTTGTCTGAGGGCATCCTCTACTCGCTTGGCGAAGCTCTTCGCGAGAAGATGACGTTGGAGGAGACCGACGGGCCGACCGTGCGCCGGGTCTTTTCGGTCTTTGTGGAGCAGATGCAGAACATCATCCGCTATTCGGCGGAAAAGGTGATGGGAAGCAGCGCCAAGCCGGTGGAACTGAGCGCCGGCATGGTCATCATCGGCATGGAAGGCGACAAGGTCTTCATCGTCTGCGGCAACACGGTGCTGAACACCGACGTGCCGCGTCTGAAGGAAAGGCTGGACTACCTGAAGGGCTTGGACAAGGACGCGATCAAGACCTATTACCGCGAACAGTTGCGCGAAAGCCCGGATGAAGGCAGCCGGGGCGCCAACATCGGCCTGATCGAGATCGCCCGGCGCGCCAGCGAGCCCATCGACTACGACTTCCATCGCATGGACGAGGAGAAGAGCTTCTTCTGCCTCAAGGTTCGGATTTGAGATCGGCTGTGGACACCCGGACGAGTATGGAACCCTTGAAGATCCCAGCGACCGGGCGCACGCCGGAGGTCGATTTCGACTTCGCGGCCGGCACCCTGCGCCTGAGTGGCGAATCCTATCCCGACGACGTCGCGACCTTTTTCGGTCCAGTCTTCGCGGCGCTGCGCGCCTTCCTGGCAGAGCCGTCGGACGCCCCCGTGCGCTTCGACATGGAGTTGCTGTATTTCAACAGCTCCAGCGCGAAGGCTCTGATGAACATCTTCCAGATGCTGGAGACGGCGGCGCGCGAGGGCCGGCCCATCGCGGTCACCTGGTGCTATGAGGAGAACGACGAGTCGATGCAGGAACTGGGCGAAGACTTCGCCGAGGATCTGCATCACGTCTCCTTCACGCTGAAGCAAGTTCCGGCCGACGGCGCGCCATGACCTTCAACCTCTTCGCCGCCGAGGAGCAGGCCATCGAACAGGCCCGCCTTCTGGGGGAGAGGCTGGACGCGGTCGCGCCCGAATTCCGCGCCGAGTTCGACGCGCTGGTCGAGGCGTTTCGGCGCAGCACCCGCGAGCAGCGGCGGCTGGTGCGCGTCAGCGACCGGTTGCAGGCGCAGCTCGGCTCTGCCAACCAGGAACTGGAACGCCGCCGGCAGGAGGCGGAAACGGCCCTGGCGCATCTGCGCGAGGCGCAGGAGGCTATGGTCCGGGCGGAGAAGCTGGCCTCGTTGGGCGCGCTGGTGGCCGGTGTCGCGCACGAGATCAACACGCCCGTGGGCATCGCCGTATCCTGCGCCTCCCACCTTGACGACGCCACCGCGCAGCTGCGCGAGAAGGCGCAGGCCGGGGACATGAGCCGGGCGGACTTCGCCCGGTACCTGACGACCGCCACCGACACCGCGTCCCTCATCCTCGCCAACTGCGAGCGGGCGTCGCGGCTGATCGCCAGCTTCAAGCAGGTGGCCGTGGACCGCGCCAGCGCCGAACGGCGCGCCGTGGGGCTCCACCGCTACATCCAGGAGACGTTGGTCAGCCTGGAGCCGAAGCTGCGCCAGGGCGCGCACACCGTCGCGGTGGACTGCCCGGACGACATCGTGGTGGACAGCTATCCGGGCGCGCTGTCGCAAATCCTGACCAACCTCGTCATGAACTCCCTGACCCACGCCTTTGCGGAGGGGCAGGCGGGGCACCTGACGATCGGGGTGGAGGAATCGCCTCCGGGCACCGTGCGCCTGACCTACGCCGACGACGGGCAGGGCATCCCGGCGGAGCATCTGCCGCACATCTTCGACCCCTTCTTCACCACGCGCCGCGGCGAAGGCGGCACGGGCCTTGGCCTGCACATCGTGCACAACCTCGCGGTTGGTCCGTTGAAGGGGGCGATTGCCGTGGAGAGCGAGCCGGGGCAGGGGGCGCGATTCGTGCTGACCTTCCCGACGGTCACGCCGGAGGACGGGACAGGGGCGTAATGCCCCCGTCACGGCGTCCGGTCACATCACCTTGACGGGCGCGGAGAACACGTAGCCCACGCCGTGAACGGACTTCAGCGGGGCGGGGCCGCCGATGGCGCCTTCGACCTTGTGGCGCAGGCGGCCGACCACCGTGTCGATGGACCGGTCGTCCGGATTCCAGCGGCGATTGTACAGCGCCTGGGAAATCTGGTCGCGGGTCGCCGGCTGGCGGGCCTGCCCGGCCAGCAGGGTGGCGAGCTTCATTTCCATGCTGGTCAGGTTGATCCGGATGCCCACGGGGCTGGTCAGCGACCAGTCCGTGGCGTCCAGGACCCAACTGGCCTCGTCGTTGCCGACCACCGACGTGGATGCGGGCGCGGACGGGGCGAACGGCGCGGAGCGCGCGACGGCCGCGGTTTCCAGCCGGCGCAGGAGCGCCTTAACCTGCGCCTCAAGCTCCCGCATCTCGACCGGTTTCACCAGATAGGCATCGGCGCCGATCTCCAGGCCGACCACGCGGTCGACGGTGGAGCCGCGCGCGGTGACCATGATGATGCCGATGCTGGGTGTTTCCCGCAGGCGCGTGGCGATCTTGAAGCCATCCTCGCCCGGCAGGTTGACGTCCAGGACGACGAGAGTCACCGGCCGGGATGCTATGATCTCGTCCAGGTCGCGCCCGTTCTTCGCGCCGACGACGTCAAAACCACAGCCGCGCAGATATTCGACCAGGTCGCGCCGAAGCGACGTTTCGTCTTCGACGACAACGATCGTGACCGTTGCCATGCTCTTACACTCTCCCCCGTTCCGGCCACTGCGTGACGGTGAGCCGGCGCGGAAACTATATGAATTCTAAATGCCCGTCGAGCCGCTTCGCGCCGGGGTGTCGTTCCAACCGAAATTACGCGATCTCTCGAAGGTCTGCATCCAAGACTTGCGTCGTGCAGGCGGAACTCCGCAAGCGGAATCCAACCATCGTGATGTCGTCCCGTTGCGGCTGGGTGCCCTGGAACCTGGCGAGGCTCGCTTCGACGACCGATTTCTGCTGGTCCAGCGGCAGGCCGCAGCAACCCTCGATCACCTCCCGCAGCCGGCGCTTGCCGAAGCTGCGGCCTCGGTCTCCGCCGCACTGGTCGGTCAGCCCGTCGGTGCAGATGTAGAAGGTCTGGCCTGGGGAGAGGTCGACCGTGCGGTTGGTGAAGGCGGGCTCGGAGCCGGTGTTGCGGTAGCCGAGGCTGCGGCGGTCGGCGCGGATCTCCTCGATGCCGTCCGGCCCGGCGACCAGAATCGGGAGGCGCGCACCGGCGAACACCATCCGGCGCTCCGTCGGCCGCACGAGGCACAGGGCAAGGTCCAGCCCGTTGTCGAAGCCGCCTTCCCAGGCGGAGGCGCCGCCGTCCTGGTGCAGGGCGGCGCGCACCTTGCGGTCGATGGCGTCCAGCAGGGCCGCCGGATCGGCGGCGCCCATCGCATCGACCACGTTGTTCATGACGGCGCTGGCCGTCATGGTCATGAAGGCGCCGGGCACGCCGTGGCCGGTGCAGTCGGCCACGCCGACCAGAAAGCCGCCGTCGACCTCGCGGAAATAGTAGAAATCGCCGCTGACCACGTCGCGCGGCCGCCACAGGACGAAATGCTCGGCCAGCCCGTTGTCCAGCACCTCCGCCTTCGGCAGGATCGAGGACTGGATGAGTTGGGCGTAGTTGATGCTGTCCATGATGCGGCGGTTGATGTCGGCCAGCGCCTCCGTCCGTTCCTGCACACGGGTTTCCAGCATGTGCGTGTTGTCCTGGACGGTCTCCGCCATCAGGTTGAAGGTGCGCGTCAGGACGCCGATCTCGTCCTCCCGCTCGGTGGCGAGGCGGGCGCTGTAATCGCCCTGCGCCACGGCCTTCGCGGCCTGTGTCAGCCGGAGCAGGGGACGCAGGACCACGCGGTTCAGCATGAAGCTGATGATCGCGACGGCGGTGACGAGGGAGAGCAGCAGCAGGCCGACCACCGGCAGCAGCGCGCTCAGCGTGGCCTCCTCCACCTCCGCCGTTGAGTAGACGAGGCGCACCGTCCCCACCGGCCGCGTCAGGCCGTCCCGGCCGCGTAGCGTGATCGGGTGCTCGATGGTCATGGTGCCGACGTGCGGCCCGGCGACGCTGGTTTCGGCGAAGGGTTCCGTCTTGCCGGGCTCATAGACCGAGACGGAGCGGATGGCCGGGTCGCGCTCCCGCAGCGCTTCGATCGTCGAGCGCACCACGCGGTCGTCGATTTCCCACAGCGGGCCGGCCAGGGCGTCGGTCTGCAAGGCCGCCACCAGCTCGGCGCGCCGGAGCAGCGCCTGCTTCTGCTGGCGTTCCACCAGCTGGGCCGAGACGCCGACGGCGATGACGCCGACGGTCGCCGCGGTGACCATGATGATCGCGCCGATGCGGGTCAGCAGCGAGCGGTCGCGCCGTTCGACGGCGAGCGTGCGGATCCCGCTCATGGGGCTATTCCCTGGCGGTTCCAGAGCGCTGCCAGCGTGCCGTTCGCCTCCATCCGGTCAAGGGTCGCGTTCAGCCAGGGGACCGTGACGGGCGATCCGCGGCGGACCAGGATCGTTTGGTCGTAGACCTGGTCGGCGCGGTCGGAGACGAGCACCTGCGACGCGACGTCGGGATTGGCCTTGAGGTACTGGATCAGGAAGGATTTGGTGACGATGGCCAGCGCGGCGCGGCCGGCCGCGACGCTGCGCACGTTCCCCCCGTGGTTCACGGTCAGGCGCGTGTTGAACCGCTTTTCCAGCACCGCGGGGTCGGCATCGAATCCGGCGAAGGCGTAATGGTAGCCGAGCCGGCCGAGGATCGTCTTGCCCGTCAGGTCGTCGAAATAGCTCTGGTCGATGCCGGGACCAGCCTTGGCAACGAACACCTCGGCATCGCGGAAGAACACCCGCGACGCATCGACCGGCCGCCCGGCCCAGCCCCAGGCCAGGCTTTCGAAGGCAATCAGGTCGAAGCGTCCCTGCTCCAGATCCTCGTAGCGACGCTGCGGGGAGGTGCGGACCAACTCGAACCGGAAATCGGGCTGGGCCGCGTTCAGCGCATCGATCAGGCCGCGTGTGACGCCGTTTCCGGACTCGTCGGCGTAGGGTGGAAACTCGTAGGCGCCGACCCTGACCGGGACCGGTTGCGCTTGGGCAACGACTTGGGCAACGGCGCCGTTGCCCCAGGCCGCCATGGCCAGCAGGGCGGCGAAACCGGTTGCCAACACGGTCCGCCGAGCGATTCCATCAGCCATTCCCGGTTCCACACCTGATTGTGCGTGTACCTCACGTCTTCGAGGCAATTTACTCCTGTATGCCGCGTTGCGGCAATGCGCGTCAGACGAACAAACGCGCATTTTTCCCGTCAGGCGGCTTCGGTCTCGCGTTCGGCCTCGGCCAGATCGCCGATTTCGGAACCGCTCAGCGTCTCTCGCTCCAGCAGGGCGACGGCGATCTGCTCCAGCGCCGTGCGGTTGGTGACCAGGATGCGGCGGGCACGCTCCATCCCCTCGTCGGTGATTCGGCGGATTTCCTCGTCGATGCGCCACGCCGTGCGCTCCGACCGGACCACGGCCGGGTCGTTGCCGGCGTGCGCGACGAAGCCGATGGCGTCGCTCATGCCCCAGGCTGTGACCATGCGGCGGGCAAGGTCGGTGGCGGCGCGGAAGTCGGCCTCCGCCCCGGTGGTCACGGCATCGTCGCCGAACACCAGTTCCTCGGCCGCGCGGCCAGCCATGGCGACGGCGATGTCGGCCAGCAGCTTGGCGCGCGACACCGACACCCGGTCGCCCTCTGGCAGGCGCACGACCATGCCCAGCGCGCGGCCACGCGGGATGATGGTTGCCTTGTGGATCGGGTCGGCCTCCGGGCAGCGCAATGAGACGAGCGCGTGGCCGGCCTCGTGATAGGCGGTCAGGCGGCGTTCATGATCGGATAGGGCGAGGCTGCGCCGCTCGTTGCCCAGCAGCACACGATCCTTGGCGGCCTCGAAATCGGCCATGGAGACCACCACGCGCCCGTTGCGCGCGGCGGACAGGGCGGCCTCGTTGGTCAGGTTGGCGAGCTCGGCGCCCGAGAAGCCCGGCGTGCCGCGCGCCACCGTGCGGACGCAGACGTCCGCGGTGAGCTGGAGCCGGCGGGTATGCACACCCAGGATGGCCTCGCGCCCCGCCACGTCGGGCAGGCCGACGTGGATGTGGCGGTCGAAGCGGCCGGGGCGGGTCACGGCGGGGTCCAGCGAGTCCGCGCGGTTTGTGGCGGCGATGACGACCACGTCGCCGCCGTCCACGATGCCGTCCATTTCCACCAGCAGCTGGTTCAGCGTCTGCTCCCGCTCGGAGTGGGAGTTGGATTCGCCGCGCTTGCCGGCCAGGGCATCCACCTCGTCGATGAACAGGATGCAGGGAGCGTTGGCCCGCGCCGTCTTGAAGACGTTGCGCACGCGCGCCGCACCCAGCCCGACGAACATCTCCACGAAGTCGGAGCCGGAGGCGGTGAAGACGGGCACGCCCGCCTCGCCGGCCGCCGCCTTGGCCAGCATGGTCTTGCCGGTGCCCGGCGGGCCAACCAGCAGGATGCCCTTCGGCACACGGGCGCCAGCCATGGCGAAGCGGCGCGGGTCGCGCAGGAACTCCACCGTCTCGCGCAGTTCTTCCTTGGCCTCGTCCACGCCGGCAACGTCGGCGAACACGGTGCGGGTGTCGCGCGGGCGGACGCGGGTGGCGCGGCCCATGCCCAGGAACTGCCCGCCGCTCAGCAGCAGCGCGCCGACCAGCAGCCCGACGATCAGGACGGGGGCCAGCTTGTCCAGCACCTCCATGGTGCGCGACACCAGCCCGCCCGGGCCGTCGTCGAAGGTCATGGCGACCTTGCGGCCGCGCAGTTCCTTCAGCAGGTCGTCGGTGACGGGAACGACGACGCGCAGTCGCTTGCCGTCCGTTGTCACGACATGGGCGCCATCCTCGCGGAAGGTGACCGAGGCGACCTCTCCACGTTCGGCCGACGCCACGAAATCGCTGTAGGTCGCCGGGTCCTCCGCGCTCTCACGCGCGTAGTCGGACCACGCGGCGAAGGCGAACCAGGCAAGCAGAAGCGCAGCAATGGCGGCGAGGGCAACGATGACTTTTTTGGGGATCGGCGGCATGACGTCCTACGCAAGCGGCGGAAACCGGTTCCGGCAATTGACGGCTATTGATGAAGGCGCAGGCGCGCCGCATCAACCGCTTTCCGGTCCCGCCTTTTCTTTGACATAGGGAAGGGATTCGCGGCCACGGGCCACGCTTGGGGAAAGGATGCGCGGCTTGTGGCCGCGCTTAAGCTTGCCGCGGAACTGCCGAATCACTTCGGCCCGATCACTCCAGACCAGCCTTCTTGCGCACGTCGTAGCTGCGCGTCTTGGCCCATTCCTCGATGAATTTCACCAGTTCGGCGTCGGGCGGGTCGGGCAGGACGACCTTCAGCTTCACATACTGGTCGCCGGCCTGCTTGGTCGCCTGATTCATCACGCCCTTGCCGCGCAGGCGCAGGGTGGAGCCGGTGTTGGCACCCGGCGGCACCTTCACCGCCACCGGGCCGCTGACCGTCGGCACCCGGATGGTGGCGCCCAGGACAGCCTCGTTCAGCGTGATCGGCACCTCGACATGAATGTCGGCGCCCTGGCGGGTGAAGAAGGGGTGAGCCTCGACATGCACCTCGACGATGGCGTCGCCGGCGCCGAATCCGCCGACTCCGGGCAGTCCCTGGCCCTTCAGGCGAAGCTTCTGCTGGTCTTCCGTGCCGGGGGGCACGGTGACGTCGATGTTCTTGCCGTTGGACAGGTTGATGCGGCGCTTGGCGCCCAGCGCCGCCTCGATGAACGGAACCGTGACCGAATAGGCGATGTCGCTGCCGCGCGCCTTCGGGCCTCCGCCTGAATGACCGCCGCCCGAATGGCCGGCACCGGATTGGCCGCCGGTTCCGGACCCGCGCCGACGCCCACCGCCGAACAGGTCGGAGAACCAGTCCTCCCCGCCGAAGAAGGAATCGTCGGAGCCGCCGCTGTAGGCGCGGCCACGGCCGCCTCCCCCGGAATAGGCGTGGGAACGGGCGCTGAAGCCATGGTGCCGCTCCTGCCCGGAACCGTCGATCTCGCCGCGGTCGAATCGGGCGCGCTTGTCCGGGTCGGACAGCAGCGTGTAGGCCGCCGAGATCTCCTTGAACCGCTCCTCGTTGCCGGCGTTGCCCGGCTTCAGGTCGGGGTGGTGTTCCTTGGCGAGCTTGCGGTACGCCTTCTTGATGTCGTCGGCACTCGCGGAACGGCTGAGCCCGAGAATTTGATAAGGGTCACGCATGCTGTCTATGGCCAAAGCTTTCCCACCCCGAAGCCCGGGGCACCAATGTTACGAGTTGGCGACGATCTTCCACGCACCGTCGGACTGTTTGCAAGCGGTTCCGTAACCCAATTCCGTCTTGCCGCTAACGGTTACCGTCTGCTGGTACTCACGGCAATACTGACCGGCACTGTTGTAACCGTCGCGAGTCGTGATCAGCGTGCCGCTGGCGCCCGTCTGCGGGTTGGTCCAGCCCACCTTGTCGCCGACCGGGCTGGCGTAGGCGCGGCGCGCCGCCGTCTCGGCCGCGGCGGCGTCGGACGGGCTGATGGTCGCACCCTTCCCGATGAAGGCGCCGAGCAGCGTGCCCGCGCCGGAAGAGGCCGCTTTGCCCGAAGCATTGCCATACTGCGACGAGATGACGCCGCCCACGACGCCTTCTTCCTTGGCGGTTTCCTTGACGGTGTTTGCGCAACCCGCGAGCAGGGCGACGCCAACCGCCGCCGGGACGAGCTTCTTCACGAACATCGATGTTGCCTTCGAAAGGTTAGGAGCCGGCGCGCCGCACGGGTGACGCTCCGGTGGACACTGATATATGCGAGCCTATGCTATCTGTGAATTGGGACGAAGCTGTGACCAGCATTTCAACCCCGAAGCACAACGGTAATGGGCGCATCCGCGTGCCACGCAACGATAGGGCGCATAAGAGGAGATCATGAGCGAGACGACCGACCGGGATCCGTACGAACTGTTTCAGGAATGGCTGGATGAGGCGGGGCGCAGCGAACCCAACGACCCCAACGCCATGGCGCTGGCCACGGCCGACGCCCAGGGCGTTCCGTCCGTCCGCATGGTGCTGCTGAAGGGCATCGACCCGCGCGGATTCGTTTTCTACACCAACACGGAAAGCCGCAAGGGCGAGCAACTGCTGGCCAACGCCAACGCAGCACTCTGCTTCCACTGGAAGACGCTGAAGCGGCAGGTCCGTGTGGAAGGGGCGGTGGAGCAGGTCACGGACGCGGAGGCCGATGCCTATTTCGACAGCCGCCCGCGCGAAAGCCGCATTGGGGCCTGGGCCTCGCAGCAGTCGCGTCCGCTGGAAGGCCGGTGGGAGCTGGAAAAGCGTGTCGCCCAGTTCGCGGCCAAGTTTGGGCTGATGGGGCCGGTGCCGCGCCCGCCGCACTGGACCGGCTTCCGGGTGATGCCGCGCCGCATCGAGTTCTGGCAGGACCGGCCCTTTCGCCTGCACGAGCGGGTGCTCTACACCCCGGCGGGCAATGCCGATGCGACACCCGTGCGATGGACGACGGAGCGGCTTTACCCGTAGAACTGCGCCCGCCTTTGCCCGGCGGATACGAAGGGACCGATGACCAAAGCGCACACCCACCGGCTTCGCCGGTACGCCACGTACGCCAGCGTGTCGGTGTCGATGACGCTGATCGCGACGAAGCTGGTCGCGTATCTGACGACCGATTCGGTCAGCATCCTGTCGTCGCTGATCGATTCCAGCACGGATCTGATGGCGTCCGTGGTGACTCTGCTGGGTGTGCGCACGGCGTTGCGCCCGCCCGACGAGGATCACCGCTTTGGCCACGGCAAGGCGGAGGCGCTAGCGGCACTGGCACAGGCGGCCTTCATCAGCGGCTCCGCCGTGTTCCTGACCATCGAGGCGGTGCGCCGCCTGCTCCGCCCGGAAGCCGTCGGGGAGGGGCTGGTGGGTATCGCCGTGATGGTGTTGTCCATCCTGCTGACCGCCGGGCTGATCGCCTTTCAGCGGCACGTCATCCGGGCCACAGGCTCCGTCGCCATCGGGGCCGACCGGCTGCATTACTCCGGCGACCTGCTGATGAACTCGGCGGTCATCGTCGCCATCCTGCTGACCCAATGGACCGGGATCAGCGCCTTCGACCCGCTGTTCGGCCTGGGGATCGCGGCCTTTCTGATCTACGGCGCGCGCGGCGTGGGGCTGGAGGCGCTGAACGTGCTGATGGACCGGGAATTGCCGGAGGAGGAGCGCACACGCATCGTGGCGCTGGTGAACAAGCACCCGGAGACGATGGGCCTGCACGACCTGCGCACGCGCAGCACCGGCGTGGGCGCCTTCATCGAACTGCACCTGGAACTCGACCCGAAGTTGAGCCTCGCCGAGGCGCACGACATCACGGATCGCATCGAGGCCGACTTGCGCGGTGGCTTCCCGAATGCGGAAGTGATCATCCACCAGGAACCCGCCGGACTGGAAGACGAGCGGCTTGACCGGCGGATCGCGGAGAGCGGCGCCGGTTGATCATCGTCATGGCAGAACCGGGGAGTGTGACATACGAAAGTGGGGCGAGGAGTTTCTCCCTCCGCTGTTGCAGAGGTGAAAGAATCCAGCAATAATCGCGCCGAAGGCGCACGAATCACAAACCTCATCGGTTAATACGGTGGTAAGAATGGACGGTTCTTTCGGCAATCGTGCACATCTGATTGCGGATATTGCCACCGAGGCGGGTAATCTCGGCATCGAGATCGCGGACATCGCGGGTCATGTCGAGGATGTGAACGGCCGGCTCGGCCATCAGGCCACGGTGTTCGCGCAGCTGCGGGAAACCGGAAGCAAGATGGCGCAGAGCACCCAGCGCATCTCCGCTGCGTCCACGGTCGCGCGGACGGTGACCGAACAGGCCCGGCAAGAGGTCGAATCGTCTCACGACCGCGTGCAGAAATCGATGTCGGACATCCACTCCCTCGTCGCCGCCGTGGGGGGGATGGAAGGGCAGATCGCCGGCCTCCAGGAAGCGCTGGACCGCGTCGGCCGCGTCGCCAAGGAAATCTTCGTGATCGCCAAGCAGACCAACCTGCTGGCCCTGAACGCCACCATTGAAGCGGCGCGGGCCGGCGAAGCCGGGCGTGGCTTCGCGGTCGTGGCGAACGAGGTGAAGGCGCTGTCCAAGAAAACCAGCGAGGCGACCACCGAAATCGACGCCACGCTGAAGTACCTGAACGATCAGGCGCAGAAGCTGATGGCCGAGAGTGCTGCCAGCGCCACCAAGGCCCGCGCGGTCAGCGAGGGCACGACCGCCATCGGCACGGTGATCGAAACGGTCGGTCGCGCCATGAGCGAGTTGCACAACGAGACGGACAAGATCGACGCCGCCTCCGCCGAGATCGGTACCAACTGCGACGAGTTGGAGCACGAGATCACGGACCTAGCCTTCGGCGTCAAGCTGTCCAGCGACAACCTCGCCCAGGCGCGCGACCGCGTGAACACCCTGCTGGGCATGAGCGAGCGTCTGATCGGCGTCACGGCCGAACTGGACGTGGAGACGGTGGACACGCCCTTCATCCGGCTGGTGCGCGACGCGGCGTCGCGCATCTCCGCCAGCTTTGAGGATGCCGTGGCGCGCGGCGAAATCAACGAAGCGGACCTGTTCGACCAGTCCTACAGTCCCATCGGCGGTTCCAACCCGCAGCAGCACCTGACTCGCTTCACCGAGTTCTGCGACCGCGTGCTGCCGGGCATTCAGGAACCATTGCTGGGCCAGAACGACCGCATCGTCTTCTGCGTGGCGGTGGACTCCAACGGCTACCTGCCGACCCACAACCGCAAGTTCAGCCAGCCCCAGGGCACCGACCCGGTGTGGAACGCCGCCAACTGCCGCAACCGCCGCATCTTCAACGACCGTGTCGGGCTCGCCGCCGGCCGCAACACCAAGCCGTTCCTGTTGCAGACCTATCGCCGGGACATGGGCGGCGGCAAGTTTGCGCTGATGAAGGACGTGTCAGCCCCGATCACCGTGCGCGGCCGGCACTGGGGTGGCCTGCGCGTCGCCTACAAGGTCGGATCGACGAGCTAACTCGCAGCCATGGGCGCAAGCGCGATAGGACATTGCGTCGCAGGGTAATGGCGCCCGTTGGCCATGCTTTGGCGTTGCGGTTTCCACTCAATGAGCGACAATGCTGATTGGGTGGGTGGCGGAATATTGAGGGGGCGAGCGGGATAGCGCCGCTTGCCCGTCCGTTGGGTGGTCGTCACCGGGAAACGTCGAAGGTGATGCCCATGCCCGAACGTATCGTTGCGCTTTCGCGCGCTGTGTCCGACCTTGCCACGCGCAAGATGGACGAAATTCAGGCCGTGACGAACACGACCAAGATCCTGGCGTTGAACGCCCTGATCGAAGCGATGCGCGCGGGGGAGGCCGGCCGGGGCTTTGCGGTGGTCGCTCAGGAGGTGAAGGCGATCTCGGAGCGGATCACCGGCATCGGCGAGGAGTTGCGCGGCCAGATGGCCGTGCAGACCGACGAACTGAACACGCTGGGAAAGCGGCTGGTGTCGCAGTTGCGCGGCGGGCGGTTGGCTGATCTTGCGCTCAACATGATCGACATCATCGACCGCAATTTGTACGAGCGGTCGTGCGATGTGCGCTGGTGGGCAACCGACAGCGCCGTGGTGGATTGCGCCGCCGACCCGGCGCCGGATCGCTGCGCGCACGCTTCCAAACGCCTGGCGGTGATCCTTGGCGCCTACACGGTCTATCTCGACCTGTGGGTGGTCGACCGGCATGGGACCGTGCTGGCGAACGGTCGGCCCGACCGCTACCGCAGGGTGGTCGGAAGCTCGGTCGCCGGGGAATCCTGGTTCCGGGATGCGATGGCAACGCGCAACGGCGGTGAATTCGCGGTGTCCGACATCGCGGGCAACGACCTGCTCGACCGCAGCACGGTCGCCACCTACGCCGCTGCGATCCGTGCCGGCGGGGAGGAGAACGGCGCCATTGTAGGCGTGCTGGGTATATTCTTTGACTGGCAGACGCAATCGCAGGGCGTTGTCGATTCTGTGCGCCTGACCGAGGACGAACGATCCACAACCCGCTGCCTGCTGGTGGATCGCCGGCACCGCGTCATCGCCGCCTCAGACAAGCGCGGGGTGCTGGTGGAGTCCTTTCCGGTGAGGACCAACGGGTATGCTCATGGTTGTTATACGGACGACAAGGGCTGTGTCGTGGGCTTTGCCCTGACGCCGGGCTATGAAACCTATCGGGGATTGGGCTGGTACGGCGTCATTGTGCAGGAAGCGGTTGGACCCGCCCGTTAGACATTTCGATTCGTGGAAATCCGTGGGCGTATCTATTTGTGGCAATTCGTCACCTTTGGATGGCAGGCCTGAAATCCGTGGGAAACACACACATGATGGTATTCCACACCAGAAAGGTGTTTCGCATGCAGATATCCGGGCTGATGACGCAACAAGAGGACAGGGAGGCCGACATCATCGAGCAGGCGGTCAGTGACGTCTTGCTTGCCGATGTCATTTCCCAAGAGACGAAGAAGCGGCTGGTGGATTGCCTGACCCTGCTGAAGACGGGGCTCAGCTGCCCGGACTCCGGCTGCAATGGATGCTTCCAACGCAAGGTGTGCGAACGGCTTGTCGAAGGCGTTCTGTCCACGACCTGAAAGGAAGGACTGGAAGGGAGCCCGAATGCTCCCTTGGAGACACCAACTGGTGTGACGACCGTCACCGCGCCGTGTTGATTTCATGATAAACTGCGACGTTGCCGGTCTATTGAACCGGGCTAAATCGGGACCGGTCTATGGGCCGGTTCGGCAACGGCGCCGCGGGACGAGGTTTGCATGGGCTTTTCGGTCACCTTTTGGGGGGTGCGTGGCACCGTGCCATGCCCGATGCCCACGCACATGGGGTTCGGCGGCAACACCAGCTGCGTCGAGATCAAGGCCGGCGACCGGCACATTCTGATCGACGCCGGAACCGGCATCCGCATGCTGGGCAAGCGCCTGCTGAAGGATGGGGTCGCGGATGCGACCCTGCTGATGAGCCACACGCACCTCGACCACATCAGCGGCTTTCCCTTCTTCGCGCCGGCCTACACCAAGGGCTTCCGCCTGCGCATTGTATCCGGCCACCTGTGCGGGAACCCGGGCATCGAGGCGGTGATGGCCCGCCAGATGGAGCGCCCGCTGTTCCCCGTGCCCATGCGCACCATGGGCAGCAACATCACCTTCGACGAGATCACGGCGGGACAGAGCTTTTCCCTGGACGACGGGATCCAGGTGCGCACCGCTCCCCTGAACCATCCGGACGGCGCCACCGGCTACCGCGTCGATTACCAGGGCAAGTCCATCGTCTATGTGACGGACACGGAGCATGTGCCAGGCCAGCCCGACCAGAACATCCTGGGGCTGATCGCCGGGGCGGATCTGGTCCTCTATGACACCACCTACACGGACGAGGAGTGGCAGAACCGCATCGGCTGGGGGCACTCCACCTGGACCGAGGGCGTGCGGCTGGCGCGGGCTGCCGAGGTGAAGCGGCTGGTCCTGTTCCACCACGATCCCGACCACGACGACCAGACCATGGTCGCCATCGAAAAGGCCGCGCAGGCGGAATTCCCGGACTGCTTCGCCGCGCGCGAGGGCATGACGGTGGCGCTGGCCTAGTTCCTGGCCTGGGCGCTGGTCGAAATGGCCGAAGGGCGGTTATAGAGGGGCGCCTGTCCCCCCGCCGCGGATCCCTTCCATTCCCATGACCGCTTCCATCCTTGCCCTGTTCGCCGCCACCTATGTCGGCATGGCGCTGGGGCGCTTTCCAGGCCTGCGCATCGACCGCACGGGCATCGCGCTGGTCGCCGCGATTCTGTTGCTGGGCATCGGCGCTCTGACATCGGAGCAGGTGGTTAAGGCCATCGACTTTCCGACCCTGTTCATCCTGTTCGGGTTGATGGTGCTGTCGGCGCAGTATGCGTCCAGCGGGTTCTATGACTGGTGTGCGCTGCGGGTGGCGCGGGCGGCGCGGTCGCCCGCGCGGCTGCTGGCGGTGACGGTGTTGGTGGCCGGTGGGCTGTCGGCGGTGCTGGCCAACGACGTGGTGGTCTTCGCCATGACGCCGATGCTGTGCGTGGGCCTGAGCGCGCGCGGGCTCGACCCGCGTCCCTACCTGATCGCGCTGGCCGGGGCCGCCAACGCCGGCTCCGCGGCGACGGTCATCGGCAACCCGCAGAACATCCTGATCGGGCAGATTGGGCACCTGGACTTCTGGCGCTTTGCCGGGGTTTGCGGCGTGCCGGCGCTGGTCGCGCTGGCGCTGGTCTATGGCGTGGTGTGGCTGACGTGGCGCAACCGCTTCGGCCTGCCGACCAGCGACGGCGGGCCGGAGCAGGGGGAACTGGACCGGGCGCAACTCGCCAAGGCGGTGGTCGCCACGCTGATCCTGCTGGGGCTGTTCACCACCTCGCTGCCCCAGGAGACCGGCGTGCTGCTGGTGGCCGGCGCCATGCTGGTCAGTCGGCGGCTTGCCACGCGCGGCATGCTGGGCATGGTGGACTGGCACCTGCTGGTCCTGTTCGCCGCGCTGTTCGCGGTCAACCACGCCCTGGGCCTGACCGGCCTGCCGGCGGAGATGGTGAACGCGCTTGAGGCCGCCGGCTGGCTGCCGGACCGGCTGGCCGTGATGACTCCGTTGGCGCTGGCGGCCAGCAACAGCATCGGCAACGTGCCGGCGGTGATCCTGCTGCTGTCCGCCTGGCCGTCGCCGCCGGAAGGCGCGCTGTACGGGCTGGCGCTCCTGTCCACCCTGGCCGGCAACCTCCTGCTGCCCGGCAGCCTTGCCAACATCATCGTGGCGGAGCGGGCGGAGGCGGTGGGCGTCCGCCTGGGCTTCGTCGAGCATGCCCGCTGCGGCGTGCCGATCACGCTGCTGTCCATGGCCTTCGCGGTCCTGTGGCTGTGGGCCACCGGCTGGATGCGGCTGGTCTGAACCTCCGGAGATCCGGCCGGTTCTTTCGATGCATGGCGCGGGTCCGCAGGGATTCCGGGGTATGCGAATGGTCCGCCCGTTCTCCGTCTGTGGCATTGCCTCCGCCGTTCGCAGCGAAAACCTAGGGGACAACCTTGGGAATCCGCCCGCGATCGGCAAGGACAAGACGGAGAACGGTGCAGCATGTCGGAAGCCATCAGGCCGCAGGGGCAGAGGTCCGGGGCAATACCGGAGGAGTCGTCCGGGGTTGTCGCCGTGATCGTCACGCACAATCGCCTGTCCCTGCTGCGCGGCTGTCTGGAGGCCATCCGCGCGCAGGAGCCGCGGCCCGACCGCATCGTGGTCGTCGACAACGGGTCGAGCGACGGCACCGCGGAGTGGCTGGCTGAGCAGCAGCGAGTAATCCCTGAACTGCTGGTGGTGCGCCAAGCCAACGTCGGCTCGGCCGGCGCCTACCACACCGCCTTCGACACGGCCCTGAAACTGGGCGCCCGCTGGGTCTGGAGCACCGACGACGACGGCATTCCCGCCCCCGGCGCGCTGGCCGAACTGCTGCGCCAGGGGGAGCGACACGGGCTCGACATGGTCGGCCCGATGGTCGTGGCGGCCGAGGATCGGGGCGACCTTGCCTTCAACATGCAGGGCTTCACGAAAGCCTCCCCCTTCGAGGCCGCGGCGGAGGACGGGATCGTGCCGGGCACCATCGCCCTGTTCAACGGCACCCTTCTGAACCGCCGCGTGTTCGAGCGGATCGGCAACATCAAGCGCGAGATGTTCATCTGGGGCGACGAGTGGGAATTCACCCTGCGCGCCCGCCGCGCCGGCCTGAAAGACGGCACCGCGGTGAAGGCGCTGCACGTCCACCCGCGCAACCGCCGCACCCAGCGCCCGCTGGCCGGCGGGCTGCTCGGCACGGTGGAGGAGATGCCGGCGAACCGCGCCCCGTTCTTCTTCCGCAACATGGGGTACATCCATGCCACCTACGAGCGGGAGGCCATCACCCGCATGATCGTGAAGTACACCTTGTATTTCCTGCTGCACCGCCGCTGCGACCTTCGGGGCCTGCACGGGTTCTGGTCGAACTACCGCGCCGGGCTGCGGGACCAGTATCCGGACGACCTGATGGCCTTGACCGCGTCGCGGCCGTTTCCTTCGGAACCGGTTTCCACCGAAAGCGCCTGAGACGGGGAGGGCGGGCATGTTCAGGGAATTCAGCCTCGACGGGCAGGCACCGGCCCGCCCCGACGCGTGGTACCTGTGGCCGGCGGCGCTGGTGGCGCTGGTGGCCGCGATCATCCCGGTCTGGATGTTCGAGATCCCGGCGCTGGGCGACTACGTCAACCACGTCACGCGGATGTACGCGCTGGCCTTCCTGGACCAGGATCCGCAGTTGGCGCAGTTCTACACCATCCGCTGGGCGATCATTCCCAATCTGGTGATGGACATCGCCGTCCCACCGCTGGCGAAGCTGGTGGGCGTGCATACGGCCAGCCGGCTGTTCGTCACGGCCAGCTACCTGCTGCTGGTCAGCGGCACCATCGCGCTGTACCGCGCGGTGTGGGGGAGGGTGGAGCTTGGGCCGCTGGCGGCCAGCCTGTTCCTCTACACCGTGTCCACCTACATGGGCCTGTTCAACTACCTGTTCGGGCTCGGGCTGGCGCTGTGGGGCATCGCGGCCTGGATCGGGCTGCAGGACCGGAACCCGTGGGTGCGCGGGCTGGTCTCGCTGGGCTTCGTGCTGGCGCTGTTCATCTCCCACCTGTTCTCGCTGGGGCTCTACGGGCTGACGCTGCTGTCCGGCGAGGCGTGGCGGCTGTACTCGACCGGCGACTGGCGCCGCCCGCAGCGCGCCCTGCCGGACCTGCTGGCCTTCGGCCTGCCGTTCCTGGTTGTGTTTCCGCTTCTGCTGATGAGCCCGTCCGCCGGCTATGCCGAAGCCGTGATGTGGGTCGGCACGGCCAAGCTGATGGGCTTCGACTTCCTGTTCGGGGCCTACGCGACCACGGTCGGCTATGTGACCGGTGCCGCGGTCGGCGTCGGCGCCGCCTGGGGCCTGTGGAGCGGCCATCTGCGCATCCACCCCGTGGGCGCCATCGCCATCGGGCTGGGGCTGCTGGTCTACGCGGCGATGCCGCTGGTGCTGTTCGGATCGTGGTTCGCCGACAGCCGCCTGCCCATCGGCATCGTGTTCGTGGCGCTGGGCTTCGTCCGCTGGGACCTGACCACCGCGGCCATGCGCACCGCCTTCGTGTCCGCGGTGCTGGCGCTGTCGCTGCTGCGCAGCGCCGATGCCGGGGTGGCGCTGGCGAAGGTGGATCCGCTGCTGGATGAGGTTCGCATGTCCACCCTGCGGATCGAGCCGGGCAGTACGGTGCTGGCCACCTACGCCGACGAGTCCCTGCGCAAGTCGATCTTCCGCCCGGCGCAGTTCACCGACGACCGGGCGCTGTCCTTCGGGCTGCATCATTCGCCGGTGCTGGCCCTGATGGACCGGTCCAGCCTCGTCCCCATCGCCTTCACGCATCCCGGCAAGCAGCCGTTGCTTCTGAAGCCGGAATACGCGGACCTGGACGGCGACTTCACCTACATGCCGCGCATCAGCTACGTCGCCGACGCGGTGCGGCAGCCGGGTTTGCGGGACAACTATTATTGGACCGACTGGCCGAAGCGTTTCGGATACGTCTATGTGCTGTTCACCGAACCGGGCCGGGCGAACCCCGTGCCGGAACACCTGACCCTGGTGCAGGAAGGGCGGCACTTTCAGCTGTACAAGGTGAAGTAAGGGGGCGCCCTCTCCCTAACCCTCCCCCTCTTCGAGGGGGAGGGGACGGCTGGTTATGGTGAGGGTGGGGCGTTGCGGACGAACTGGTCGAACATCGGCTGGATCACGGCTTCGCCGATGTCCCGCGTGATGAACACGATCTTGGAGCGGTGATCGTCGCTGGGCCATTCCTCCAGCCGGACCGGGGGATGGAACATGTGCTGCACGCCGTGGACGACCACCGGCAGCTCGCTTTCCTTCACGTTCAGCAAGCCCTTGATGCGCAGCAGGTTCTCGCCGCCAACGGCGATCAGGGCCTCCATGAAGTCGATGAAGTTGTTCCACGGAATTGGCTCGTCCACCACCATGCAGAAGGCGCGGATGTGGTCGTCGTGCCGGTTGGCGTCGTGGTGGTGCCCGTGGTCATGCCCATGATCGTGGCCGCAATCGGGGCCGCAGGCGTGGTCATGGTCATGATCGTGGTGGTCGTGGTCATGGTCGTGATGATGATGCCCGCCCTGGTCCCGGTAGGCCTCTTCCCTCAGCCAGCGGGCCACGTCGGGGCTCTTGGTCTCGGGGTTGTAGAGGCCGGCGTCGAACAGGGTCGCCGGGTCCACCTCGCCGAAGGCCGCGGGGATCACCGGAGCCGCCGGGTTGATGGTGGCGAGGCGTTGGCACAGCGCCGTGGTCTCGGCCGGCGTGGCGACGTCGGTCTTGGTCAGCACGATGCGGTCGGCAACGGCGGCCTGCTTCACGCTTTCCGGCTGGCGGTCGAGCTGGTTGGAGCCGTGCGCCGCGTCCACCGTGGTGATCACGCCGTCCAGGCGGAAGCGCGCGGCCAGAAGCGGGTCGCTCATCAGCGTGTGGATGATCGGGGCCGGGTCGGCCAAGCCGGTCGTCTCCACCACCACGCGGTCGAACTCCGGAATCTCGCCGCGCACACGCTTCAGGAACAGGTCGCGCAGCGTGTCCACAAGGTCGCCGCGGATGGTGCAGCACAGGCAGCCGCTGTCCATCAGGACCATGTTCTCCGAGGCCTTGGCGACCAGCAGGTGGTCCAGCCCGACCTCGCCGAACTCGTTGATGACCACGGCGGTGCGGGCCATGCCGGGGTGGTGCAGCAGCTTTTGCAGCAGCGTGGTCTTGCCGCTGCCGAGGAAGCCGGTCAGCACCGAAACGGGCAGTCGGGCGGGAGGAGCGGCGGAGGTCACGGGGTCTTCTCCTGACAATCGGTGCACATGCCCCGCACCTCGACGGTGGGGCGGTTCACCTGGAAACCGCGTTCGGCGGCAATGGTGTCGATGGCCGCGCGGATGCGCGGGTCGTCGATCTCGACGGCGTTGCCGCAAGCCTCGCAAACCAGGAACTGGCCGGAATGGACGGCCCCCGGCGCCGCACAGCCGACGTAGGCGTTCAGCGATTCGATCCGGTGGACCAGCCCTTGTTCCACCAGGAATTCCAGCGCGCGATAGACGGTCAGCGGGGCCGCCGACTTGCCCTCGCGCTGGCTGAGGTCTTCCAGGATGGCGTAGGCGCCGCGCGGGCGGTGGCTGGTCCACACCAGTTCCAGCACCTGACGGCGCAGTGCGGTCAGCCGCGCGCCGCGTTCGGCGCACAGCGCATCGGCGCGCGTCAGCGCGTCGGCGATGCAGTGCGTGTGGTCGTGGTTGGAGGTGTGCGATGTGGCAGGCATGGCGTTACCTTATAACATAGGGTGCCGCCGCCACAAAGAAAACGGACGGCCCTGGGGAGGGCCGCCCGTTGGGGCGAGTGTTGATGTTGTTGGGGACGGTCAGAGGCCGATCACGCCGCCATCCTTCTTGGTGATCGCAACCACCGACGGGCGCGGCGGCATGTTGGGCTTGAAGTCCGGCCAGCGGGTCGCCGGATCCTCGAAGGAGGACAGCTTGCCCTTGAATTTCTCCCACTGGTCGACGCCGTCGGTGGCGGGGTGCTGGACGGCGACGAACAGGGTCTTGTCGTCCGGAGTGAAGCAGGGGCCGCACATCTCCGCACCCACCGGCACGCGGAAGAACATCTTGGACAGGCCGCGCAGGTCGCCTTCGGTTTCCACGGCCCAGACGCCGTCGGCGGTGCCGGACGCCTTGTTCCAGGCCTCGCCCTGGTCGGTGGCGACCCACAGGCGGCCGCGGTTGTCCACCGCCACGTTGTCCGGGCAGGAGAACCAGCCGTTCTCGGTGGTGTCGGCGTGGAACTGCGCGCCGGTCGCCGGGTCCTTCGGGTTGCCGCCGCGCAGCAGGATCTGCCATTCCGCCTTGGTCGACGCGTGGTCGCCGTTCGCCGGGATGATCTCGACGATGTGGCCCCAGTTGTTCTCGGCGCGCGGGTTGACGGCGTCCACCTGATCCGGCTTGCGCTTGTTGTTGTTGGTCAGGACCACATAGACCTTGCCGGTCTTCGGGTTGACCTCGATGTCTTCCGGGCGGTCCATCTTGGTGGCGCCCAGCGCGTCGGCGGCGAGGCGGGCGTTGATCAGCACCGTCGCCTGATCGGGGAAGCCCTTGTCCGCGGTCAGCGGGCCCTGGCCGTGCACCAGCGGCAGCCATTCCACCGAGGCGTTGGGGTGGAACTTCGCCACGTAGAGCGTGCCGTCGGCCAGGATGTCCATGTTCGCGGCGCGGTTCTTCGGGTCGTACTTCTTTGACGCCACGAACTTGTAGACGTAGTCGAAGCGCTCGTCGTCGCCGGTGTAGGCGACCACGGTGCCGTCCTTGCCCACGGTGAGTTGGCAGGCCTCGTGCTTGAAGCGGCCGAGCGCGGTGCGCTTCTTCGGGGTGGAGGTCGGGTCGTAGGGGTCGATCTCGACGATCCAGCCGAAGCGGTTGGCCTCGTTCGGCTCCTTGTTCACGTCGAAGCGGTCGTGGTACTGGCCCCAGTTGTACCATTCGCCGGGGAAGCCCAGGCGCTTCAGCGACTTGGCGTTCGGGTGGCTGTCTTCGACCTTGCCCCAGAAGTAGCCGTTGAAGTTCTCCTCGGCCGACAGCCACGTGCCCCACGGCGTCATGCCGCCGGAGCAGTTGTTCAGCATGCCGCGGACCCTGGTGCCGGTCGGGTCGTAGCCGGTCTTCATCAGCGCATGGCCGGCGGCCGGGCCGGTGATGGCGATCTCCGTCTCGCCGGTGATGCGGCGGTTGAACTTGGAGGTCGGGTCGTAGACCCACTTGCCCTTCACCTTGCGGATCTCGACCACAGAGCCGCCGTGCGCCGCCATCTCGATGTCGGCGAGTTCCTTGGTCAGGCGGGCGAACCTGGCCTTCTGCTGCTCCACGCCGACGCCGGGGAACATGACCTCCTCGTCGGTGTATTCGTGGTTCACGCAGAGCAGGGCGCGGTCCGGGTTCCGGGACCCCCGCGGCAGCGGCGCGTAGCCGACGAAGTCGTTGTTGTAGCCGAACTGCTGCGCCTGGGCGGCGGCGGTCTGCTTCATGGGGTCGAAGGCCGGCGCGCCGGGAAGCACGGGGTCGCCCCAGCGGATCAGGATGTCGGCGTCGTAGCCCGCGGCGACGTGGTGCGTTTCGTCCACGCCGTGGGCGACTTCCTGGAAGCTGAAGGAGGCCTTGGCGGGCTTCGGCGCCGCCGCGGTGGCGGCGTCCGCCCCGCGGGCCGTGAGCAGGGCGCCGGGGCCGAGGATCGCGCTGAGCGCCGTGCCGGCCAGCATGCCGCGCATCAGGTCGCGGCGGCCGAAGCGCGCGGTGATGACGTCGCCCATGGTCGGGTTGTCGGTCGGGTTGGACCCGATGTCCTCCCGCCCTTCGAAGGTCAGGTACTTGGTGCCCTTCTGGGGCAGGTTATCGATGTCCATCACGGCGCCTCGTCTCTTTCCGCCAATTGTCGTGGGTATGGCGTGTGCGACCTTACCGGGGGGCCGTGACGGATTCTTTGCACTCCGGTGAAGGCGCAATGAATTCAAAGGGGGTACCGGCTCAGGCGCTTTCCCGGCGCAGGGCCTCGAAGGCGGCCAGAGCGCGGTCGCGGGCGGCGCCGTGATCGACGACGGGGCGGGGGTAGTCGCGGTCGAGCCGCAGGCCGGCGTCCCGCAGCACGGCGTCCGGCGCGGTCCAGGGCTTGTGAATCCAGCGCGCGGGCAGGCGGGCCAGTTCGGGCACGAAGCGGCGGACGTAGTCGCCCTCCGGGTCGAACTTCTCGCCTTGCAGGACCGGGTTGAAGATGCGGAAGAAGGGCGCGGCGTCGGCCCCGCAGCCCGCCACCCACTGCCAGTTGCCGGCGTTGTTGGCGAGGTCGGCGTCCACCAGCGTGTCCCAGAACCAGTCCTGCCCGGTCTGCCAGGGCAGCAGCAGATCCTTGATGAGGAAGGACGCCACGATCATCCGCACGCGGTTGTGCATCCACCCGGTCTGCCAGAGCTGGCGCAGGCCGGCGTCCACGATGGGATAGCCGGTGCGCCCGCGCTGCCACGCCTTCAGCATGTGATCGTCGCTCTGCCAGGGAAAATCGGCGAAGCGGCCGTCCAGGGGCATTTCCGGCAGGGCCGAAAAGCTGTGCAGAAGGTGGTGGTTGAACTCCCGCCAGCCAAGCTCGCGCAGGAAGGCGTCGGTGCCGGAGGCCAGTTCCGGCCGGGCCTGGGCCGCGTGGCGGGCGGCGTGCCAGACCTGCCGTGGGCCGATCTCGCCAAAGGCGAGATGGGGTGAGAGGGAGGAGGTGCCGTCGTGGTCCGGACGGTCGCGCAGGGTGGGGTACCGGGCCACCGGGCCGTCCAGGAAGTCGGCCAGCCGCTCCTTTGCCTCCTCCTCGCCCGGAGTCCAGGTCTCGCGCAGGCCGCCGGCCCAGTCGGGCTTGGTGGGGAGGTAGCCCCAGTCCTCAAGCTTTTCGCTGGGGACCGGAGTGGCCGGGGCGGGCAGGCGGTCTGGCGCGCGGGTCGGGCGGGGCGGTTCGGGCAAGGCCAGCAGGGCGCGCCAGAAGGGCGAGAACACCTTGAACGGCCCGCCGGACTTCGTGCGGACGGTCCAGGGTTCGAACAGCAGGCCGGCGTTGTGGCTGTGCGCCTCGATCCCGCGGTCCTTCAGGGCGGCCTTGATGCGGCGGTCGCGCTCCACCGCGGCGGGCGCGTAGCGGCGGTTCCACAGCACGGTGCCGGCGCCCGTCTCGGCGATCAGCGCGTCCAGCACCGCCCCCGGCTCGCCTGTCCGCAGGACGAGCGGGGAGCCCAGCCGGGCCAGCGCCGCGCCCAGCCGATGCAGGCTGCCGTGCAGCCACCAGCGGGAGGCGGCGCCCGGCAGCCAGCGGTCGGCCGGGTCTTCCTCCCGGATGTAGACGGGGATGACGGGTGCCCCGCTCTGCTCCGCGGCGGCCACGGCGGCGGTCAGGGCGGGGTTGTCGGCGAGGCGCAGGTCGCTGCGGAACCAGACCAGGACGGGGGCGGGGGTGCTGGAGGTCTTCATCGGCCGGACTATAGGGAAGCGGGGGACGCGGGCAGAGGCGCGATAACGCCGCAGCATGGTTGGCAGTATGGGCCTTGGTACGCGGATCCATTCCGCGCGGATCTGCGGGAAGGCGGAAAATTTTGGAAGGAAATCATCTGGCGGAGAGAACCAAAACTGGCTTGGCTTCGTATCCAAAGCCGGCGGGCAATCACCCGGTCCCTTCTGCCGGCGTCACCGCCGATCCGGCAGGAACACTGGCCCGGAGAGCGCCATCCGCTCTCCGGGCAACTTTATCGGTTCAGGTCTGGCGACAGCCGGCCGTTGGGGAAGCGGTGGACCTTGCCGCGGGCCAGCAGATGCACCTCGAACGGCTTGGCCAGCAGGCCGGCGATGGCCGGGTCCAGCACGTTCAGCCCACCGGTGTAGGCGCCGAAGGCCGGCAGGATCAGCTTCGCGCCGTCGAAGGCGAAGCAGCGCTCCCGCACGCGGCGGCCCGGTACCAGCACGGCGGCCGCGGGGTGCAGGTGGCCGGACAATTCCCCGACCGCACCCGGCACCGCCTCGTGCCGGAAGGTCAGCGGGCCGAGCGCCAGCTCCTCCACGATGCGCCCGCCGAAGCCCTCCGGCGGTTCCGGGTCGTGGTTGCCGGTGATCCACACCCAGTCGGGGACGCATGCGGTCAGCGCCGTCAGCCGGGCAACGTCGCCGGCCTCCATCCGCGAGGCCGCGCGGCGGTCGTGGAAACTGTCGCCCAGGCACAGCACGCGCTGCGGCGCCAGCCGCTCCACCAGCCCGGCCAGCCGGTCGAGCGTCGCCCGCGTGTCGTAGGGCGGCAACATCCGCCCGCGTGCCGCGAAGGCGGAGCCCTTTTCCAGATGCAGGTCGGCGACGACGAGCGTCCGCTCCGCCGGCCAGACCAGCGCGCCGGAGGCATCGGGGGCGAGGGCGGCCCCTTTCAAAGTGATGGTCGCTTCCATGGGCCTTACAACGCCAGCCGGCCTTGGGAGTCACCTTCGGAGCCTAGCTCCGGCATCGCCTCGGCCACCAGATCCGCGGCGGCCTGTTCGAGCAGCTCGTCGGTGGCGGAGCCGTCCACCCGCTCCCGCCCGATCTCCAGGATCACGGGAACGGCGAGGGGGGAGATGCGGTCCAGATCCTTGTGCGTGATGCGGCCCTTCACCCGCGCCAGGAAATCGGACAGGCGCCGGATGTCGGTCAGCCCGCCGGCCGCGTCGGCGTGGGTGGCGCGCAGAAGCACATGGCCGGGGTCGTGCTTGCGCAGCACGTCATAGATCAGGTCGGAGCTGAAGGTCACCTGCCGCCCCGACTTCTCCTGCCCCGGATGGCGGCGGTCGATCACGCCGGTGATCAGGGCCACGTTGCGGAAGGTCCGCCGCAGCATGGAGGACTCGTCCATCCACGCCTCCAGGTCGTCGCCCAGCATGTCCTGGTCGAACAGGACGTCCATGTCCCGCGGGGTTCGCAAGGACCACACCGCCAGCACATAGTCGGTGGCGACGAAGCCCAGGGGGCCGCAGCCCATGCGCTCCATCCGGCGGGTCAGCAGCATGCCCAGCGTCTGGTGCGCGTTCCGCCCTTCGAAGGCGTAGACGACGAGGAAGCGCTTGCCGGCCTTGGGGAAGCTTTCTACTAGCAGCCCGTCGCGCGCCGGCAGGACGGAGCGCCAGCGCTGGAGCCGCAGCCATTCCTGCACGTCCTCCGGCAGGTTCGGCCACTGCGCCGGGTCGGCCAACATGGCGCGCACGCGGTCGGCCAGGGCCGAGGTCAGCGGAAGCCGCCCGCCGGCGTAGGCCGGCACCTTCGGCTCTCCGGTTCCGCCCTTGGCGACCTGCGCCTCCATCTCCCGGATGCCGAGGAATTTCAGGAGCTGGCCGGCGAAGACGAAGGTGTCGCCGGAGGTGAGGCCCTGGACGAAATACTCCTCCACCTCGCCCAACACCGGGCCGCGGTTCAGGCGGACGCGGAGCATGGCTTCCTGCGTGATGGTGCCGACGTTCATGCGGTACTGACGCGCCACGGCGGCCCCGGCGACGGTCATGCGCCCGTCGTCGCGCATCACGAGCCGGTGGAAGCGTTCGTAGTTGCCGAGCGCATAGCCGCCGGTCGCCACGAAATCCAGCACGTCGTCGAACTCGTCCCGCGTCAGCCCGGCGTAGGGGGCGGCGCAGACCACCTCGTCATACAGATCGTCGGGGCGGAAGGGATCGGCGCAGGCCATGCCCAGCATGTGCTGGGCCAGCACGTCGAGCCCGCCGGGCCGGGGCCGCTCGCCGTCCAGGCTCATGGAAGCGACGGCGTCCACGGCGGCGCGGCATTCCAGCACCTCGAACCGGTTGGCGGGGACGAGCAGGGCGCGGCTGGGCTCGTCCAGCCGGTGGTTGGCGCGGCCGATGCGCTGCACCAGCCGGCTGGCCCCCTTCGGCGCGCCGATCTGCACCACGAGGTCCACTGCCGCCCAGTCGATGCCGAGGTCGAGCGAGGAGGTCGCCACCACCGCCCGCAGCTTGCCGGCGGCCATCGCCGCTTCCACCTTGCGGCGCTGCTCCGCGGCCAGGGAGCCGTGGTGGAGCGCGATGGGCAGATTGTCGTCGTTGATGCGCCACAGCTCCTGGAAGACCAGCTCGGCCTGGGCGCGGGTGTTGACGAAGACCAGCGTGGTGCGGTGGCCGCGGATGCGCTGGTAGACCTCGCCCAGCGCGTGCATCGCCATGTGGCCGGCCCAGGGCAGCCGTTCCCGCGTCGTCAGGATCTCCACGTCGGCGGAGGCCCCGGCGCGCCCGGTCACCAGACGGACGTCGCCGCCCTCAGAATGCCCGGTCTTCGAGAGCCAGGCGAGCAGCTGGTCCGGCCCCGCCACCGTGGCCGACAGCCCGACCCGCCGCGCCGCAGGCGCCAGCCTTGCCAGCCGCGCCAGCCCCAGCGCCAGCAGGTCGCCGCGCTTGGTCCCGGCCAGCGCGTGCAACTCGTCCACGATGACGCAGCGGAGGTGCCGGAATATGGCCGCCGAGTCCGCGTAGGACAGCAGCAGGGCGAGGCTTTCCGGCGTGGTCATCAGGATCTGCGGCGGGTGCGCCCGCTGCCGCCTCCGCTTGGATTCGGGCGTGTCGCCGGTGCGGGTTTCGGTGCGAATGGGCAGCCGCATCTCCGCGATGGGTTCCTCCAGGTTGCGCTGGATGTCCACCGCGAGCGCCTTCAGCGGCGAGATGTAGAGCGTGTGCAGCCCCTCCCGCGGGCGCTCGGCCAGTTCGATCAGCGAGGGCAGGAAGCCGGCGAGCGTCTTGCCGCCGCCGGTGGGCGCGATCAGCAGCGCGCTTTCCCCCGCCACCGCCGCCTCGACCATGGCGAGCTGGTGCGGATGCGGCGCCCAGCCGCGCGACCGGAACCATCCCGAGACGTTGGCGGGGAGGGAGGGGAGGTCAGGCATGGGTGGGGCGGGGCGCTTGCCCAGATCCGGATGGAGCGGAATGAAACATTATGAAACATGAGGAATCGTGCTGTTTCATTCCGCTGAACGAGGCTCCCCGCTGCCGTTGCGCGCGCGGGCAGAATAGCGGAGGCGTCGGAACGGAGCAAGAACGGGAGCGCCGTTTGCGACGCTTGAAGTCCCGGAATGCTGTGATAGTCTTCAGGACAAGGAGGTGACGCGTTCTTCTGTTCCCTGGTGGCGAGGCCGGTTTCCCGACCCCTCCTGTTTGGCTCTTAGCGATCCTGGTCTTGGTTGAAGCCCGCTTCGAACTCGAACTTCATCCGGAACCAGAAGCGACGGAGCCACTTCAGGAACACCTTCAAACGCGTCACCTCCCTTCGGTTTGCCGGCCAGGAGAAGCCCCGGCCGGCGCGCAACATCCAGAGGAATGCGCGGCGGCCGTCAATGCGAAAGGCGGGCGCGGTTGGGCTCTGCGGCGCGGTGCCGCGGGAGCGCTATTTCCTGGGGAACTTGGGCGCGCGTTTTTCGAAGAAGGCGGTGATGCCCTCCTTGGCTTCCGGGTGGTGCAAGGCCTCGACGAACAGGTCGCTTTCGCGGGCGAGTTGGGTGGCGAAGTTGCCGTAGGCCAGTTCCATCAGGCGCTTGGCGCGGCCCATGGCGGCGGCGGGGCCGTCGGCGAGCTGGGCGGCCCAGGCCAGGGCCTCGGGCAGGGCTTGGCCGGAGGCGACGACGCGGTTCACGACGCCGAAGGTGTAGAGGCGCGCCGGGTCCACGGGGCCGCCGTCCAGCATCAGTTCGGCGTAGAGTTGCGGGGGCAGGGCGCGGGCCAGCGATATGGACGCCCCGCCGTCGGAGTTGAGGCCCACCTTGACGTAGGCGGTCAGGAACCGCGCGTCCTCCGCCGCGACGATCAGGTCGCAGGCCAGCGCCAGGGAGAAGCCGGCGCCGGCCGCCGGGCCCTCGACCGCGGCGATGATCGGCTTCGGGCATTCCCGCATGATGCGGACCCAGCCGTGAAAGCGCTCGATGGAATCGCGGTTCTCCGACCGCGACTTGCCGGCGTGGTCGTACAGCCGCGTCAGGTGCCCGCCGGAGCTGAAGGCTCCGCCCGCCCCGGTCAGGACCACGGCGCCGATGTGGTCGTCGTGGGCGGCTTCCTCCAGCGCCTCGCGCCCGCGGGCCATCATCCCATTGCTGAGCGCGTTGCGGTTGGCGGTGTCGTTCATGGTCAGCAGCAGCACGCGGCCGCGGCGCTCCACGCCCAGGCCGTGGGTCCCGGAATGCTCCGGCATGGTCCAATCCTCCCCTGTCCGATGATTCTTGGTGCAGCGCAACTGTGCCACCCCGCCGGGGGCGCACCAATCCGGCCGCAGGGTGTATAACCGCTGCGCCAATGTGGAATTTCGGGCGGAATTTCGGGGTGCTGGTGATCGGCGGCGAAGACCCCATATCGAGTGAGCCCATATCGAAAAACGGCCCATTTCGAACAACGGTGGGCGCTGCGGGAGATGTCATGCGCGTGGCCGATGGTGGACCGGGAGCGACCGCCTATGTGAACCGGGGCATCATCATGGCCTGCACCCTGGCCTTCGTGCTGGGCCTGCCGCCGGAGCCCTTCGCCTTCGTCCCCGCCTATTTCTATGGAACCGTGGAACTGGCCGGACCGCTGCCGACCATGGCGGTTTGGCGCGGGCTGTTCGGCCATGTGCTGATCCATGGCGACGTCGTGCATCTGGTCAGCAACATGCTGGCGCTGTGGGCCTTCGGCGACGCGGTGGAGGAGGCGATGGGCAGCCTGCGCTACCTGCTGTTCTTCCTGCTGTGCGCCGCGGCGGGGGCTCTGGCCGAGGGCGCGCTGACCGCCGACCCCATGGCTCCGCTGGTCGGGGCGAGTGGGGCGATCTGCGGGGTGATGGGCGCCTATCTGCTGCTGCACCCACAGGCCACGCTGGGCCTGTCGCCGGGGCCGCGCATCCCGGCCTCGCTGGTGGTCGGCGGGTTCCTGGGCATCAACGTGGCGATGACGCTGATGCCGCCGGCACCGGACTCCGGCCTCGCCGACGTGGCGTGGGGCGCGCATCTGGGCGGCTTCGCCGCGGGCATGGCGCTGGTCACCCTGCTGCGCCGGCCGGGCGTGGTGGTGTGGGGCGCGCCACGGTTGAACGCGGCGGCGAAGGCCGCCGTCTACCTGACGCTGGTCGTGGTGCTGCTGCGCACGCTGTGACACGGTTGGAAAATGATCACGTCCATCATTTTCCAACCGTGAAACCCGACAGATCAATGCTTCGGCATTGATCGAAAGGGGCATGCCGACGGCGCCCGCAGGTGCCGTCGGCATGAGCGTTGCCTTTGGGGGCGTTCGCCGGAATACTGCGGCCTCTCGTACCTGGAGGCTAGGGGTTATGGCGGAAACCAGTGGGGCGCCGGTGCTCGGCGTCATCGGCGGCAGCGGCGTCTATGACATCGACGGGCTGGAGAACAAGCGCTGGGTGAAGGTGGAAACCCCCTTCGGCGACCCGTCGGACGAACTGCTGACCGGCGAACTGAACGGGCAGAGGCTGGTCTTCCTGCCGCGCCATGGCCGCGGCCACCGCATCCCGCCGTCGGAACTGAACTTCCGCGCCAACATCCACGCGCTGAAGGCGCTGGGCGTGACGGAAATCCTGTCCGTGTCGGCCGTCGGCTCCCTGAAGGAGCATCTGCCGCCGGGCACCTTCGTGGTCATCGACCAGTTCATCGACCGGACGTTCGCGCGGGAAAAGACCTTCTTCGGCATCGGCATGGTCGCGCATGTGGCGCTGGGCAACCCGGTCTGCGGCCGGCTGGGCGACCTGATCGAAGAGGCGCTGAGCGAGTTGAAGATCCCGCATCAGCGCCGCGGCACCTACATGGTCATGGAAGGCCCGCAGTTCTCCACCAAGGCCGAATCCGAGCTTTACCGCAGCTGGGGTTGCGACGTCATCGGCATGACCAACATGCCGGAGGCCAAGCTCGCCCGCGAGGCGGAGATGTGCTACGCGACCGTCGCCATGGTGACCGATTTCGACTGCTGGCACCCGGACCACGACCACGTCACGGTGGACGCCGTGATCAAGGTGGTGGTGGCGAACGCCGACAAGGCGCGCTCGCTGGTCAAGCAGCTTGCCCCGAAGCTGGCGGTGCGCGAGGGGCTGTGCGAGCAGGGCTGCCACACGGCGCTCGACAACGCCCTGATGACCGCGCCAGACAAGCGCGATCCGGTGCTTCTGCAAAAACTGGACGTGATCCTGGGGCGGGTGCTGGGCACCAACGTTCCGGGGTGATGATGAAAGACGGTTGGCGCATTACCTTGTAGGATGATGCGCCAACCGACAGTCCGGAAGGTTGCCATGGACCGCGACGAGCGTCTTTACGAGGATGACTTCTACGCCTGGACCCAGGTGCAGGCGGCCAAGTTGCGGCAGGCAGCCGACGCGCGGGTGAACCTCGACCTCGATTTCGCGAATCTGGCCGAGGAGGTCGAGGATTTGGGCAAGAGCGAACGCGACGCGGTGCAGAGCGCGCTGATGCGGGTGGTCGAGCATCTGCTGAAGCTCGAACACTCCCCCGCCGCGGAGCCGCGCCGGGGATGGCGGGCGTCCGTGACCGAGCACCGCACGCGCGCCGCGCGCAAGCTGAAGCAGAACCCCAGCTTCAAAGGCCAACTGGCCGATCTGTTCGCGGAAGCCTGGGAAGACGGGCGGACGCTCGCCGCTGAAGGGCTGGCCGAGGATGGCATTCCGCCCGAGGATATCCCCCAGGAATGCCCGTACACGTTGGATCAGATCCGCGATCAGGGCTGGTACCCGGCCAACCGGCACGGGTTGTCGTAAAAGTCACCGGGGATTGGGCGTGATGCCGGGGCCGCTGTCGCGGTCCTGGATGCCGCTTTCGCCGCTGCCGGACGTGCCGGGGGACGAGCCGATGCCGGGGTTTTCGGTCAGGTCGTTGCCGCGATCGGCCAGGACGTCGCGGGCATCCGGGCCTTTCGCCTGGCGCTCGCCGTCGGGGTCCATGGGCGGGGTTTCGCGTTCCCGCTCCACCTTGCGGACGTGATCGTAGCTCTTGGCCTCGGTTCCGCGGACGTGCTTTCCGCCCTCCTGCTGGGGCGTGACGGAATCGGGGCCGCTGGGATGTTTGATGGTGCCCAAAGCTGTGTCTCCCGTTGGATGAAATCGGGGGCCTGTGATGGCCCCCGGTCTCCGTCCCAACAGGAGGGTCGGCTTAATGTCGCGTGCGGGCGGGGGTGACGTAGACGCCGTCCCAATCGACGCCGAACAGGGCGTCGTCGCCGGCTTCCTCGACCAGTTCGTCATATTCGTTGACGTCGATCAGGCCGAAGATCGAGGCGGTGCCCGACGCGTCCAGGTCGCAGGTGACGACGCGGCCGGCGAACTCCACCGAGGTGAAGAAGACTTCCGGCAGCTCCATGCTGTCCAGGTCGGCGACCACGGCGCATTCGATCTCGTGCACCAGACGCGAGGGCAGGGAGCCGCGCAGCTTCGCGGCCTGGGACGCCCACACGATCTTCTTCACCCGCGCCGCGGGGCGCGAGTCGATTTCGCCGATGGCTTCGTCGGGCTGGGCCGCCATGGCGATCATCCGGGAAACCAGGTTCGACGGGCTGGGCGCACGCATAGAAACCTCCGCTCAAGAACGAGCGCAGATTCGCCCAGCGGGGGTTAACGGGGTCTTAAGTCCAAAGGTCGCAGAGGGCTTACCACGTCCTTGCAGGGTCCTATGACCGGCTGCCCGATAGGGCGGCATAGGCCGCCGCGATGCGGGCCGCGACCACAGCGTTGTTGCGGATCAGCGCCATGTTCGCGGTCAGGCTGCGGCCGGCGGTGATGCGCTCCAGCGCCGCCAGAAGGAAGGGCGTGACAGATTTCCCAACGATTCCGCGGGCTTCGGCGTCGGCCAGGGCCTCGGCGATGGCTTTCTCCATGGTGGCGCCGTCGAGCGCGTCCGCCTCCGGAATGGGGTTGGCGAGGACGACGCCGCCCTCCAGCCCGAGGTCCCATTTCGCTTTCAGAATGTTTGCGACCTCGGTGACGTTGTCACAGCGGTGCGAGACGGGCAGGCCAGAGTTGCGGCTGTAGAAGGCCGGAAATTCGTCGGTGCCGAAGCCCAGAACGGGAACGCCGCGGGTCTCCAACACTTCCAGCGTCTTGGGCAGGTCGAGAATCGACTTGGCACCCGTGCAGACCACGCAGACGCTGGTGCGGGACAGCTCGTCCAGGTCGGCGGAGACGTCGAAGCTGGTTTCCGCCCCGCGATGAACGCCGCCCAAGCCTCCGGTCGCGAAGACGGCGATGCCGGCCAACCGCGCCGCGATCATCGTGGCGGCCACGGTCGTGGCACCCGGCGCGCCCGTCGCCAGCGCCACCGGCAGGTCGCGGCGGCTGAGCTTCATCACCGCCTTGCCGCCGGACGCGAGGCGCTCCAGCGCCGCGTCGTCGAGGCCGATGCGGATGCGCCCGTCGAGCACGGCGATGGTCGCCGGAATGGCGCCCTCCGCGCGGACCGTGGCCTCAAGCTCGCGCGCCGTCTCCAGGTTCTTCGGATAGGGCATGCCGTGGGCGATCACGGTCGACTCCAGCGCCACGACGGGGCGCCCGTCGTGCAGGGCGTCGGCGACCTCGGGCGTCAGGGTCAGGCGGTGGTGCATCGTTCGTCCTCCCTTGTTCGTTCTTTGCCGCATCCTGCGGCGGCCTTTGCCGCATCTTGCGATGGGGGCGGCGTCCGGCGCAACGGCGCCCCCCAACGGAGCTCGAAACATCGGCACGCGACGGAATTTTGTCCTTTCGCGAGGACAGACTATATTGTGGGCTATGCCTGCCACGCCCCTTTCTGATCGCCCGCACCCCGAACGCCCGCACCCCGAACGCCCACATCCCGAACGCTGGATGAAGGTCTGCCCCGAAGGGCTCTATGTCGAGCCCGGCGGCTTCTACGTGGACCCGCTGCGCGCGGTGGAGCGCGCGGTGATCACGCACGGACATTCCGACCACGCGCGGCCGGGGCATCGCCATGTGCTCGCCACGCCGGGGACGCTCGCCATCATGCGGCAGCGCTTGGGGGAGGGGGCCGGCGGCAGCCAGCAGCCGCTGGAGTATGGGGAGGCAATCCGCATCGGCGACGTGACGGTGCGCTTGGCCCCCGCCGGCCATGTGCTGGGCAGCGCGCAGGTGGTGCTGGAGTATGCGGGCAGCCGGGTGGTGGTGTCCGGTGACTACAAGCGCCGGTTCGACCGCACCTGCGCCCCGTTCGAGCCGGTGCCCTGCGACGTCTTCATCACCGAGGCGACCTTCGGACTGCCGGTCTTCCGCCATCCGCCCGACCTGGACGAGGTGGGCAAGCTGCTGCATTCGATGGCGATCTTTCCGGAGCGCAGCCATGTGGTCGGCGTCTACGCGCTGGGCAAATGCCAGCGGGTGATCACGCTGCTGCGCGCCGCGGGCTATGACCGGCCGATCTACCTGCACGGCGCGCTGGAGCCGATCTGTACGCTGTACGAGGGGTTCGGGATCGCGCTGGGCGAGCTGCGGCCCGCGACGGTGGCGGTGAAGGAGGAGTTGAAGGGCGCCCTGGTGCTGGCCCCGCCGGGGGCGGTGGCCGACCGCTGGGCGCGGCGGCTGACCGATCCGGTGGTGGCCATGGCGTCGGGCTGGATGCGCGTGCGGCAGCGCGCGCGGCAGCGCGGCGTGGAACTGCCGCTGATCATCTCCGACCACGCGGACTGGGACGAACTGACCCAAACGCTGGACGAGGTCGCGGCGCCGGAGGTCTGGGTGACCCACGGCCGGGAAGAGGCGCTGGTCCACCACTCGACGCAGCGCGGCATCCGGGCCAGGGCGCTGGCGCTGGTCGGGTTCGAGGAGGAGGGGGCGTGAACCGCTTCGCCACGCTGATCGACGCGCTGGTCTTCATGCCGTCGCGCAATGGGAAGATTCGGCTGCTGGCCGACTTCTTCGCGACCACGCCAGACCCCGACCGCGGCTGGGCGCTGGCGGCGCTGACGGAGACGCTGGTGTTCCACGAGGCCAAGCCGGCGGCCATCCGGCAGTTGGCGGCGGCGCGGGTCGATCCGGAACTCTTCGCGCTGTCCTATGACTATGTGGGCGATCTGGCGGAGACGGTCGCGCTGATCTGGCCGGAACGTCCGGACCGCGCCAACAGCCTGCCGCCGACCCTGCCGGAGGTGGTGGACACGCTGCGCGCGGCAAAGCGCAGCCAGGTGATGGAACTGGTGGAAGGCTGGCTGGACACGCTGGACTCCTCCGGGCGGTTCGCGCTGCTGAAGCTGATCACCGGCAGTCTGCGGGTGGGCGTGTCGGCGCGGCTCGCCAAGACGGCGCTGGCGGAGTGGGGCAAGGTCGATGTCGGCGACCTGGAGGAATGCTGGCACGGGCTGACCCCGCCCTATGTGGACCTGTTCGCGTGGCTGGAGGGGCGGGCGGAGCGGCCGGCGGCCGGGCACGGCGCGGGCTTCCGCCCGCTGATGCTGTCGCACCCGCTGGAAGAGGAGGACATGGCGGCCCTGGACCCCGCGGCCTACAGCGCGGAATGGAAATGGGACGGCATCCGCGTGCAGCTGGCGGCGCGGGGCGCGGAGCGGCGCATCTACAGCCGCACCGGCGACGACGTGTCCGGCGCCTTTCCCGACATCGTGGACCACATGAGCTTCGACGCCGTGCTGGATGGCGAACTTCTGGTCGCGCGCGGGGAAGGGGAGGTGGCGCCCTTCAACGACCTTCAGCAGCGTCTGAACCGCAAGGCGGTGACGGCGAAAACCTTGCAGGAGTTTCCGGCCTGGGTGCGCCTGTACGACATCCTGTTCGACGGGGAGGAGGATCTGCGCGGCCTGCCCTTCCTGGAGCGCCGCGCGCGGCTGGAGCGCTGGTACGAGGCGGTGCGCCCGCGGCGCATGGACCTGTCGCCCTTGGTGCCTTTCGACGGGTGGGACGCGCTGAAGGCGCTGCGCGAGGGCGCGCGCGAGAACAGCATCGAAGGGCTGATGCTGAAGCGCAGCGACAGCAACTACGTCGCCGGGCGCCCGAAGGGGCCTTGGTTCAAGTGGAAGCGCGGCGCGCTGACTCTGGACACCGTGCTGATGTACGCGCAACGCGGGCACGGCAAGCGGTCCAGCTATTATTCGGACTTCACTTTCGGCGTCTGGCGCGGCGAGGAGCTGGTGCCGGTCGGCAAGGCCTATTTCGGCTTCACCGACGCGGAGCTGCTGGAACTGGACCGCTGGGTGCGCAACCACACCGTCCGCAAATACGGCCCCGTGCGCGAAGTGAAAGCCGGTCTGGTGCTGGAGGTCGCCTTCGACAGCGTTCACCCGTCGAACCGGCACAAGAGCGGGCTGGCGATGCGCTTCCCGCGCGTACACCGCATCCGCTGGGACAAACCGGGGGCGGAGGCCGACCGGCTGGAGACGCTGCAAAAGATGGTTGTGGGGTAGGCGGGCGGAACTGAGGATTCAATACAGAGGCACGGAGACACAGAGGGGTGATTCTCTGTGTCTCCGTGCCTCTGTGGTGACTGTTATTAAGCTACCGGCTCAGCCGCATGTCGATGTGGTCGATGCCGACGTCGTCGTAGATGTCGCTGACCCGGCGGAAACCGAAGCTGCCGTAGAAGTTTTCCAGGTAAAGCTGCGCGCTGATCAGAACGTCGTGCTGCGGCCATTCGGCGGCGAGACGATCCAGGCATTCGGCCACCAGACGGCGGCCCAGCGCCTTACCGCGCCACGCAGGCGCCACGGCGAGCCGGCCGAAGGAGGTGGTGCCGGTGTCGGGATCGGGGCCGAAGATGCGCGCGACGCCGATGGGGGCCGCTTCCGCGCCATCATAAAGAGCGAGATGCAGGGCCTCCGGGTCGCGGCCGTCCAGGTCGGGGTAGGGGGAGGCCTGCTCGACCACCAGAACGCTCTGGCGAAGGAACAGCAGGGCGTGGAGATCGCGCGCGGACAGCGCGTCGAAGCGGTACCAGCGGGACTGCATCAGGGCTTCCTAAAAGGACGGTTCGCCGGGGGACAGGTGTTCGACGGTGAAGCCGAAGCGGTCGTGCAGCATGTCCGCGACGCGGCGGCGGTGGCAGACGTGCGGCGAGGCCTCGAAGCAGAGCAGGCAGGCCGGGCGTTCCTTGGCCAGGGCGGCGGCGCGGTTCAGGTCGTGCTCGGCCTCCGGCGTCTGAAGCTTGGCTTCGACGATGGACCAGAAGCGGTCCATGTCGCCCTGGTGGGCGGCGACGCGGCCTTCCTTCGGCGTGCCCAACCCCTTCAGATGGACGTAGCCGATGCCCGCCTCCTCCAGCCCGGCGGACAGGGGGCGCTTGGAAAAGCCGGCGCGGCGGGACAGCGGCAGGTCGCGCACGTCCAGCAGGACACCCACGCCATGCGCCTTCAGCGTTTGCAGCACACCGTCGAAGGAGGCCTGCTCGTAGCCGATGGTGAAGAGGGTGGGGGTGTCGTCGGTCATGCGGCAGACCCCGAATTGGCAGATCCCGAATTGGCAGATCCCGAATTGGCAGATCCCGACGCCGGCGGAAGGGCGTTGCGGATCATGTATTCGGCGATGTCCTTGGGCTTCACCTTGATGTCGGTGAGCGGCTCGTCGGCGGACATGGCCTTGGCGACCAGCAGGCTGTTCTGCACGTTGGTCAGCGTGATGCGGAAGACTCCGGATGCCCCTTTCAGCTTGGGGTAGTAGGTGGGGTCGATGATCTTTTCCTTGCGCGTCAGGCGCTCGATCACCTCGTCCTCCGCCACGTCGGGAACGTCCTGGGTGTGGACGACGCGCCAGTCGGATTCGCCCGCCCAGCCGGCCTCGACGGCGGCTTTCGCCGCGTCCTTGTCGTCGGCGGCGCCCAGCTTGAAGATGTGCTTGCCCTGCCCGACGTCGGACGCCCATTTCGTCAGCGCGGCGCTGCGCGCCACATAGACCACGGCCATGTTTCCTGTTCCTCCCCGATCACGCGGAGCCATGCTGCCGCGACGGGCGGGCGCTGGCAACGGGGGAAAGGGCGTCAGGGGAAGGAGGATTGCCGCGACAGCGGGGTGATCAGGATGCGGCTGATCACGTCCTTGCCGAACAGGCGCACGCTTTCCTCGTCGATCCGGCGGCGCAGGGCCGGCATGTTGGCGATGTTGCCGCGGACGATCCAGCCTTCCTCGATGCCCGTGTAGACCGCGCGCAGCGTGAGGTCGTGCAGGCGCGGGATCGCCAGCTGCACGTCGCCGAGCTTGGTGGCGTTGCCGACCTCCAGCATCACCTCGATCTGCGTGTAGCGCTCCACCTGCCCGCGGCTGACGACCGGCACCATGACCGGCTTGATGCGCACGGCCGGCGGCAGGGCCGGCGCGCCCTCCGCAGCCTGCGCGGCGGAGCCGGGCAGCAGGCCCAGCAGCCCGCAGGCGAGCAGGCTGGCACGGAGAATGGCGAAGAAGCTGCGCATGCCCGGCACCGGGAATTGATTCGGTTATGAATCAATTGTACCGAATCGCGGTACCCCCTTCAACGGCGCCGCGGGAATCGAGACGCGCGGACTCCGCATGGGAGCCCGCGCGCGATTGCGCCGCCGGTACGGCGCCGAAACCAGTTGGTGGAAAAGGATGATGGGAACGGGGGGCTTCGTCAGGCGGCCTTCTTGCCGCTGGCCTGCATCGCCTTCTTGTTCACGTCGTTGATCGCGAGGTTGTTCAGCTTCTGGTCGGTGTCCTTTTCCTCGTTCAGCGTCTGCTCCAGCAACTGAGCCACCTTGGTCAGGCCGCAGGCGGTGGCGTAGGCGTGGACGGTGCCGTAGCTGGCGATCTCGTAATGCTCCACCTTCTGGGCGGCGGCGATCAGGGCGGCGTCCTGCACCTCCGGCGCCAAACCCATCTCCAGGATTTCGCGCGCCTCGTTGATCAGGCCTTCCATGGCCTCGCAATGCTTGCCGCGGCTGCGGGTGTCCAACTCCTCGAACACCTGCTCAAGCCGTTCGACCTGGCCGCGGGTCTGCTCCAGATGCAGTTCGAACGCTTGGCGGAGCTGTTCGGAATGCGCGGCCTTTGCAAGCTTCGGCAGCGCTTTCGTGATCTGCTTCTCGGCATGATAGATATCGCGCAGTTCCTCGATCAGCAGATCCTGCATGGTCTTGGTCGCCATCTGTTTCTCCCTCACGTTGTTTGTTTCGGACAGCGGTGCGCCATCAACAGGATGCGGCCGGCCGGGTTCCAGTGCGGGCGCTCTGTGCTACAGTCCGCGGAACGCGGCGCCGGGACGGCGGCCGCGCGGCGGACCGGAGAGGGCTATGGCGGGCAATCAGCAAGCTGGGAAGGGCGGGGGCGAGGTCCTGTTCGAGTTCCAGCGGGTGGGCACTTACATGAAGGTCGTGGCGATCGACCCCGTAACGGCGACGGAGGTGTCGGTCGTCGGGCCGGCCACCGGCAGCATGGAACTGTTGAAGCGCACCGCCATCAACAAGCTGCATTTCGTGATGAAGCGCGATGCGGAGAAGGGGCGCCGCTGATGAGGGCGCCGCCAATCGCGTGCGCGGACCCCACATAAGGAACGCGCCCACCGGAGGGGCCGGGGGCGCGGTTCGAGTCTTGGCTTCTGCTGATGGTGAGCACTGACATCCCGGTGCCGGACCTGCGGGGCCGGTCCTGGGGCGAACTGCTCGGTTCCGACTCTAGACCTATGCATGGCCGACGGCACTGGTGCATCGGGCGTAACGCCTGTAGAAACGCCTTCGACGAACGAACGGGCCGCTGAACGAACGGGACATTGTTCCGCATCCCGGAACCGGATATCTGGAGACGAGACCGGATTTTCGGAGCCCCGGCCAAAACAGGCCCCGTCAGGACAAGTCCGGAGGGAGACGAATACATGCGTTGCGCAACATTCCTGCTTGCCGTGGCCGCGCTGGGTGTCGCGATGACCGCAGCGGACCTGCCGCAGGCGCTGGCCGCGGCCATGAACGGTTGCACGAAGCCCGGCGTCCCCGTTTGCATGGACGACACCACCACCTTCGTCAGCGCGGACAAGATGGCCGCCTGCCAGTTCGAGGTGAAGGAGTATGTCGACAAGACGATGGACTATCTGAAGTGTCTCAACGAGGAAAACGCCACCACCGGGCAGGAACTGACCCGCAACGTCGAGCGCTTCAACTGCCGTTTGTCGGGCGGGCGCAGCTGCGGTTGAGACCAAAGGACTAAGACTGTATAGATTTGAGGCCGCAAGGACTGAGGCCACAAGAATTGGGGCCATAAGGACAATGAGGGGCAGTTTCGCGCCTGTTTCCTTGAAAAGCCAAAGCTGAAACGCAAACGGGCCGGCTCCACCGCGGAGCCGGCCCGTCCCGTTCAGGCCCGATCGTTCAGGACGATACGTTCGGTCAGCCGGCCCGGCGGCGCGTCTGGCGGCCGGAGCTGCGGCCCAGGCCGATTCGCTTCGCGAATTCCGAGCGCTGCGCGGCGTAGTTCGGCGCAACCATCGGGTAGTCCGGCGGCAGGCCCCAGCGGGCGCGGTATTCGTCCGGCGACATGTTGTAGGTGGAGCGCAGGTGGCGCTTCAGCATTTTCAACCGTTTGCCGTCTTCCAGGCAAACGATGTATTCGGGCGTCACCGACTTGCGGATCGGAACAGCGGGCTTCAGCGGTTCCGCCGGGACATCGCGCGGCTGCGTGTTCAAACCGGTCAGCGACGAGTAGACCGTGTTGATCACCTCGGGAATCTGCTGCGCCGGCAGAACGTTCTTGCTGACATACGCAGAGACGATGTCCGCCGTCATCCGCAGCAGTGCGTTGTCGGGCACATCGGCGCGAAGCTGGTCACTCATTGCCTGTTGTCCTGATTATTCATTTGGTCCCCTGCAACCAAGTTGCATACCGTGATTTACGTGTCAATATAATTTCGACAAGTGCGAATTAAGTTATTTGGTGCCGCCAGAAGATATCGCGTCCTTGCAAATCAGTTAACGCTTAAAACGCCGACGCCCTCACCGCTCTGCCCAGCCATTAGGCGGTGTCTAGTGGAGTGAAGCTGGGAAAAAGTGGCGGACTTGGGCGCGGCAATTGCCCGACTCGCGGCTCCGTCACGAATCGGCGGCCTGCTTACTCCGTTGCCAAGGTCAGGCCGCAAGGAATTGGGAAACATTAGTTCGCAACGCGGCGGGGCGGGGTGGCCGGCGGGCGGCGTTCCGGCCCTGTGTTGTGCGCAGAGCCCCCGTGCTTTGTGTCGTTCTGGCGAATCGCATCGATATCTGGTAGCGTGCCGCCGTGCCGTCGTCCCGCACGGGGCGGCGGCGTTTGTCTTCGCGCACGGAGTTCCAGTTCCATGACCGCCCGCACCATCGCGATCGCGTCCGACCACGCCGGCTTCGAGATGAAGGCCCAGATTGCCGACTGGCTGAAGGCCAGCGGCTTCACCGTTCTCGACCTCGGCTGCAACGGCCCGCAGTCGGTGGATTATCCCGATTACGCCGCCGCCGTCGCCACCGCCATTGGGGACGGGCAGGCGGAGCGCGGCGTGCTGATCTGCGGCAGCGGCATCGGCATCAGCATCGCGGCGAACCGCCACCCGGGCATCCGCGCCGCCCTGGTGCACGATGCGACCACCGCGCGCCTGTCGCGCGAGCACAACGACGCCAACGTCGTGGCCCTGGGCGCCCGCATCATCGGCCTGGAGATCGCCAAGGACTGCGTGGACGTGTTCCTGAAGACCGCCTTCGAAGGCGGCGAGCGGCACAGCCGCCGCATCGCCAAGATGGGCTGACGACATCGGAATCCTGTTTCAAAAGGCCCGAGTTCTTCGGGCCGACTTCCGCCCGCCGGACCGCGACTGCTTTCTGAACCAAGGACCTGCCCTGCCATGACCGTGACCAACGTTGATCCCCGCGCCGAGATCGGCCGCTTCTTCGCCGCTTCGCTCGCCGAGACGGACCCCGAACTCGCCCGCGCGGTGCGCGACGAACTGGTCCGCCAGCAGGAGCAGATCGAGCTGATCGCGTCCGAGAACATCGTCTCCCAGGCGGTGCTGGAGGCGCAGGGCTCGGTCATGACCAACAAGTATGCGGAAGGCTATCCGGGCAAGCGATACTACGGCGGCTGCGAGTATGTGGACGTCGCCGAGACGCTGGCGATCGAGCGCGCCTGCAAGCTGTTCGGCTGCAGCTTCGCCAACGTGCAGCCGAACTCCGGTTCCCAGGCCAACCAGGCGGTGAACCTGGCGCTGCTGCAGCCGGGCGACACCATCCTCGGCATGTCGCTGGCGGCCGGCGGCCACCTGACCCACGGCGCCGCCCCGAACCTGTCGGGCAAGTGGTTCAAGGCCGTGCAGTACGGCGTGCGCCGCGATGACCACCTGATCGACTTCGATCAGGTCGAGGCGCTGGCCCGCGAGCACAAGCCGAAGCTCATCATCGCCGGCGGCTCCGCCTATCCGCGCGTCCTGGACTACAAGCGCTTCCGCGCCATCGCGGACGAGGTCGGCGCCTGGTTCATGGTGGACATCGCCCACTACGCCGGCCTGATCGCCGGCGGCGTGTACCCCAGCCCGTTCCCCTACGCCGACGTGGTCACCACCACCACCCACAAGACGCTGCGCGGCCCGCGCGGCGGCATGGTGCTGACCAACAACGAAGAAATCGCCAAGAAGATCAACTCGGCGGTGTTCCCCGGCCTTCAGGGCGGCCCGCTGATGCACGTCATCGCGGCCAAGGCGGTGGCCTTCGCCGAGGCGCTGCGTCCGGAGTTCAAGGTCTACGCCCAGAACGTGCTGGACAACGCCCGCGCCCTGTCAAAGGTGCTGATCGACGGCGGTCTGGACATCGTGTCGGGCGGCACGGACAGCCACATCGTGCTGGTCGACATGCGCCCGAAGAACCTGACCGGCAAGGCCGCAGAGGCGAGCCTGGAGCACGCCGGCATGACCTGCAACAAGAACGGCGTGCCGTTCGACCCGCAGAAGCCGATGATCACCTCGGGCGTTCGCCTGGGCAGCCCGGCCGCGACCACCCGCGGCTTCGGCGTCGCGGAGTTCGAGCAGGTCGGCCGCATGATCGTCGAAACGCTGGACGGGCTGGCCGCCAGCAACTCCGGCGACAACGCGGCCGTCGAGGCGAAGGTCCGGGAAGAGGTGCGCGAGCTGTGCCGCCGCTTCCCGATCTACCCGACGCTGTAAGAAAAAAGCCCACCTTTCGGAGGAAAGCCCGGACATGCGCTGCCCGTTCTGCGGACACGAGGACACCCAGGTCAAGGACTCACGGCCGACCGAGGACAACTCGGCGATCCGCCGACGGCGCTTCTGCCCGGGCTGCGGGGCGCGCTTCACCACCTTCGAGCGCGTGCAGCTGCGCGAGTTGACGGTGGTGAAGAGCGGCGGCCAGCGCGAGCCGTTCGACCGCGAAAAGCTTCTGCGGTCCATGCGCATCGCCCTGCGCAAGCGCCCGATCGACGCCGACCGCATCGACCGGGTGGTGAACAGCCTGGTGCGCCAGCTCGAATCCTCGGGTGAGAGCGAGATCCCGTCGAAGCAGATCGGCGAGATGATCATGGCGGCGCTCCAGACGCTCGATCAGGTCGCCTACATCCGCTACGCCTCGGTCTACAAGGACTTCCGCGAGGCGTCGGACTTCAACGAGTTCGTCGAGCAACTGGCCCCCGAAGCCCAGAACGGGTGATCGGAGGCCGGCATTCTTCGTCATCCCCGTAAAGGCGGGGATCCAGGGCAACGCGCGCACGCTCGAAAAGCCCTGGATCCCCTCTTTTGCGGGGATGACGTTTGTTGGTGGATGGATGCACAACGGCGGAACCACAGCCATGTCTCATCATCCCGACGACCTTCGCCACATGCGTGCAGCGCTTGCGCTCGCCGCGCGCGGGCTCGGCAACACATGGCCGAATCCGGCGGTGGGCTGCGTCATCGTGCGCGATGGCGTGGTGGTCGGCCGCGGCTGGACCCAGCCCGGCGGGCGCCCCCACGCGGAGACGGAAGCGCTGGCCCGTGCGGGGGAGGCCGCGCGTGGCGCCACCGCCTACGTCACGCTGGAGCCCTGCAACCACTACGGCAAGACTCCGCCCTGCGCCCTGGCTTTGGTCGAGGCGGGCGTCGCCCGCGTGGTCGTGGCCTGCGGCGATCCGGACCCGAGGGTGGCCGGCGGTGGGCTGGAACGCCTGCGCGCTGCGGGAATCGCCGTGGACACCGGCATCTGCGAAGACGAGGCCTGGGTGCTGAATGAGGGCTTCTTCCGCCGCATCCAGGACGCCCGCCCACTCTATACATTGAAGGCCGCGACGACGCTGGACGGGCGCATCGCCACGCACAGCGGCGCCTCGCAGTGGATCACCGGCCCGACCGCGCGCGCCTGGGGCCACCGGCTGCGTGCCACCCACGACGCGATCATGGTCGGCATCCGCACAGCACTGGCCGACGATCCGGAGCTGACCTGCCGGCTGCCGGGCCTGACCCACCGATCCCCGGTGCGCATCGTGGTGGACAGCCGCCTGCGCCTGCCGCTGACCAGCCGCCTCGCCGCCGGGGCGCGCACCGTCCCGACCTGGATCGTCACCCGCGAGGACGCCGACGCGACGCGGCTTGCCGCCTTCACCGACTGCGGCGTGGACGTGATCCGCGTGCCTGCCGATGCCGCCGGGCTCCCGGACCTTGTCGAGGCGAGCGCCGTGCTGGCCAAGCGCGGGTTGACCCGCGTGCTGGTGGAGGGCGGGGCGACGCTGGCCGCCTCGCTGCTGCGCGCCAACCTCGCCGACCGCCTGGAGTGGTTCCGCGCCGCGTCCGTGATGGGCGGTGACGGTCTGCCCGCGGTGCACGGTTTCGGCGTGGACCGGCTGGAGGAAATGGCGCTGTTCCGGCGCGTGGCCGTGCGGAACGCGGGTGACGATCTGGTGGAAAGCTACGTGCGGCGCGGGTGAGCGGCTGGCCCTGCCCACGCAACAGTCCGTTGCGTGGCGCGCCGTGCGGATGAGCCTTTCACCCTTGTGAAAACCTGCTAAATTGCCGCGCCATGTTCACCGGAATCATCACCGATGTGGGGCGCGTTCGGGCCGTGGAGCGGCAGGGCGACACCCGGTTCACCATCGAGACCGCCTTCGATACGGAGACGGTGCCGATCGGCGCGTCCATCGCCAACAACGGCGTCTGCCTGACCGTCGTCGAGAAGGGGCCGGGCTGGTTCGCCGTGCAAGCCTCGGCCGAGACGCTGTCGAAGACGACGCTCGGCGGCTGGGACGAGGGCACGCGCATCAACCTGGAACGCGCGCTGAAGGTCGGCGACGAGCTGGGCGGGCACATCGTGTCCGGCCATGTCGACGGCGTGGCGAGCGTGGTCGACGTGCGGCCGGACGGCGAGTCCAAGCGCATCACCTTCGAAGTGCCGGCAACGTTGGCGAAGTACATCGCTTCCAAGGGTTCGGTGGCGCTGGACGGCGTGTCGCTGACGGTGAACGAGGTCGATGGCGCGCGCTTCGGCGTGAACATCATCCCGCACACCCAGGACGCGACCACCTTCGGCGGTCTGAAGGCCGGGGACCGGGTGAACCTGGAAATCGATATGCTCGCGCGGTACGTGGCGCGGCTGGCAGGGCAGGAATGACGTCCGAGTTTCACGATTACCTGTCGCGTCCCGAAGAGATCATCGAGGAAGCGCGCCAGGGCAAGATGTTCATCCTCGTCGACGACGAGGACCGCGAGAACGAAGGCGATCTGGTCATCCCGGCCCAGTGTGCGACGCCGGAGGCCATCAACTTCATGGCGAAGTTCGGGCGTGGCCTGATCTGCCTCGCCATGGACCAGGGCCACATCGACCGGCTGCGCCTGCCGCTGATGGCCCAGCAGAACGGTACCCGCCACCAGACCGCCTTCACCGTCTCCATCGAGGCGCGCGAGGGCGTGACGACCGGCATCTCCGCCGCCGACCGCGCGCGCACCATTCAGGTGGCCATCGACCCGGCGTCCAGCCCGGACGACATCGTCACGCCCGGCCATGTCTTCCCGCTGCTTGCCCGCGATGGCGGCGTGCTGGTCCGCGCCGGCCACACCGAGGCGTCGGTGGACATCGCCCGCATGGCCGGGAAGGGCGCCGCCGGCGTGATCTGCGAGATCATGAACGACGACGGCACCATGGCCCGCCTGCCGGATCTGGTGAAGTTCGCGCAGTTCCACGGGCTGAAGGTGGGCACCATCGCCGACCTGATCGCCTATCGCCGGCGCACCGAGACCATCGTCGAGCAGAAGCTGGCCGCCGCGCTGGACAGCCGCTTCGGCGGGCGCTTCCAGATGTACGTGTATGTCAACAAGGTGGCGTACGCGGAGCACATCGCGCTGGTGCGCGGCGACATCTCCGGCGACGAGCCGGTGCTGGTGCGCATGCACGCCCTGTCGGTGCTGGACGACGTGCTGGGCGACAAGAGCGCCGGGCGCGACGCGGAGTTGCAGGCCTCCATGGATACGATCGCCAAGGAAGGCCGCGGCGTCATCGTCCTGCTGCGCGAGCCGATGGCGAACAGCCTGACGGCGTCGGTGATGGCACGGCTGGAAGGCCACGACAACCCGACCCCTGCGTTGCGCGATTACGGCGTGGGCGCGCAGATCCTGCTGGACCTGGGCGTGCGGAACATGGTTCTGCTGTCGAACCGCAAGAAGTCGATCATCGGGCTGGAAGGCTATGGCCTGACCGTGGTCGGCCATCGCGCGATCCCCGTCCACGACGCCCAATAGGCTAGGCGAGCAGCGTGAGATGACCGAGAAGCCCCATCTGATGATCGTGGAAGCGCGCTTCTACGAAGACATCGCCGACGAGCTGGTCAAGGGCGCCATCGCCGAGATCGAGAAGGATGGCGCCACCTTCCAGCGCGTGTCGGTTCCGGGCTGCTTGGAAATCCCCGCTGCGATCCTGTACGCCCTGCGCTCCATGGACTTCTTCACGGCGCGCAAGCGCTTTGACGGCTATGTGGCGCTCGGTTGCGTGATCCGCGGCGAAACGACGCACTACGACATCGTGTGCAACGAGAGCGCCCGCGGCTTACAGGATCTGGCGCTGCGCTATGCCCTGGCCATCGGCAACGGTGTCCTGACCGTGGAAAACCGAGAGCAGGCCTGGGCCCGTGCCTCAGTCGCGGCCAAGAACAAGGGCGGTTTCGCCGCCCGCGCCTGCCTTGACATGATTGAACTGAAGCGCCAATTCCGCCTTTATCCGCGGTGACCCCGCGGCCAATCCCTGACAGTATGAGCATCATGAGCAACGACGACGCGGCTGGCCGCGCGAAACAGAAGCGCGGCTCCCGGAACCGGACCGGCGGTGGATCGGCAAAGGCCCGGCGCAAGGCGGCTCGCCTTGCCGCCGTGCAGGCCCTGTATCAGATCGACCTGAACCAGATCGAACTGACCGGCATCGCCGTGGAGACCGTGGTCGGCGAATTCGTCAATCACCGCCTGGGCGAAGAGATCGACGGCGCGAAGTTCGTGGCCGCCGACCCGCAGCTGTTCGCCGACATCGTGCGCGGCGCGGCGCACCGCCGTGCGGACGTGGACGGCATGCTGGCGTCGGCCCTGGAGCCGCGCTTCTCGCTGGACCGGCTGGAACTGCTGCTGCGCGCCATCCTGCGGGCCGGTGCGTACGAGCTGTTCGTCCACAACGACACCCATCCGCGCATCCTCATCAGCGAGTATGTGGACGTGGCGCACGCCTTCTTCGCCGGGCGCGAGCCGGGCATGGTGAACGGCGTGTTGGACCATGTGGCACGCGCCCTGCGGCCGGACGAGCTGGCGCAGCCGGACCCCAGCCGTGACCAGCCGAAAGAGCAATAAGCCGCTCGGCGAGTTCGGCCGGATCGACCGCTATTTCAAGCCGCTGGCGGCCGGGTTTCCCGGCGCCCGCGGTCTGGCCGACGACGCGGCGGTGTTCGGCGTGCCGCCGGACCAGGAACTGGTCGTCACCACCGACGCCATGGTGGCCGGCGTCCACTTCTTCCCCGACGACGCTCCCGGCGACATCGCGGCCAAGCTGCTGCGCACGAACCTGTCCGACCTCGCCGCCATGGGGGCGACACCGCACGCCTACACGCTGGTGACCGCCCTGCCGAAGACGGTGGGGGAGGACTGGTTGGCCGCGTTCGCGGCCGGGCTGGGGGAAGACCAGGAGCGGTTCGGGATCGGGCTGGCGGGCGGCGACTCGGTGTCGACCACCGGGCCGATCACCCTGTCGGTGACGGCCTTCGGGCTGGTGCCGAAGGGCAGGGCGCTTCCCCGCTGGGGCGGGCGCCCCGGCGATCGCGTCTTCGTGACCGGCACCATCGGCGACGCCGCGCTGGGGCTCCAAATCGCGTTCGGAAAGCTGGAAGTCGCGGAGGACGGCGCCCGCGGCGCGCTGCTGCGGCGGTTGCGGCGGCCGGACCCGCGCACCGGAGTCGGACCGCGGCTGGTCGGGCTGGCCACCGCCTGCCTGGACGTGTCGGACGGGCTGGTCGCCGACCTCGGCCACCTGTGCGAGGAGTCGGGCTGCGCTGCGGTGCTGGAAGCGGTGCGGGTGCCGCTGTCCGACTCCGCGCGCGCCGTGGTGGGCGCGGATCCGGTCCGGCTCGCCCTGGCCCTGACCGGCGGTGACGATTACGAACTGCTGTTCACCGCGCCGGAGGAGGCGCGCCCGGCTTTGCGCGCCCTGGCCAATGAGACCGGCGTGCCCATTACGGAGATCGGCCGGCTGGCCGAGGGCGACGCCGGAACGGTGGGCGCGATCGGCGCGGACGGGCAACCCATCGACCTGCCGGTGCGCGGCTGGGAGCATTTTTGAAGGCCGGCACCGTTTAAAGGCGGGCACAGCGGCCGGGGCCGCTTAACGCAATCGAAAGCAGAACAGGCCTAGGGTTCACGCGCATCGTCTCAAGGGAAGCGCGCGCGTCATGAAGGCCGTCATTCTGCTCGTCCTCGGCATCGGATTGCTGGGCGGCGCCGGCTACGGCGGCTGGATGCTGTACAACATGTACATGGTCCCGCACGACGGCGAGCAACCCAAGAAGGAAGAGCCGCCGCCGAAGGTGCCGACCTCCTTCGTGCGCCTGCCCCCGCTCGTCGTTCCCGCCATCGGCAGCCACAAGGTCGACCAGTTCGTCACCGTGGTGGTGACCCTGGAGGTTGTGGCCGACAAGGTGCCGCTGGTCCAGGCCTATCAGCCGAAGGTCTTCGACAAGCTGCTGACCACCCTGTATGGCGCTGTCGACGACAAGTCGGTGTTGGCCGGTAACTTGGTCAACATTCCTGTCGTAAAAGAAAAACTGACTGCTGCGGCTGCGAAGGTGGTCGGTGACGGAGTGGTGCAAAACGTTCTTATTCAAGTGGTTACGCAGCGCAATCTGTAACCGGCCGAATAACGCCCCTATCCGAAAGTGAGAGAACACCTCGGCCATTTCGCCGCGGTTGCTCGGGCGTGGCCGCTGTTGCATTGCGCCTGCCGGTTCGGCATCCTTTTCACGAATAACTTTCCCGTCATCCACCTTGATTTGCGCGGGAGGGCGTTAGCGCGAGAGGCGGTATTCGGGGACTCATAACAAATTGGGGGAACCGATGGCAGCAGCGTTCATCGTCATCATTGCCAGTGGCCTCCTCGCCCTGGCGTATGGGTATTACGCGGGCAGACAAGTCATGGCGGCCTCCGCCGGATCCGACCGCATGCAGGAGATCGCAGCGGCCGTGCAGGAGGGCGCCCGCGCTTATCTGAACCGCCAATACACCACCATCGCCATCGCGGGCGTGGTGCTCCTCATCATCCTCGGTGCGTTTCTCGGTCTGCACGTGGCGTTCGGCTTCCTGATCGGTTCCGTCCTGTCGGGCGCCGCCGGCTATGTGGGGATGAACGTTTCGGTGCGCGCCAACGTGCGCACGGCCCAGGCGGCGACCCAAGGGTTGGCCCCCGCCCTGGACATCGCCTTCAAGGCGGGCGCCATCACCGGCATGCTGGTGGTCGGGCTGGGCCTTCTGGGCGTCGGCGTCTATTACGGAATCCTGACCATGGTCTACCGGGTGACCGACCCGGTGGAGGTCCGTTCCGTGCTGGAGGCGCTGGTGGCGCTGAGCTTCGGCGCGTCGCTGATTTCGATCTTCGCGCGCCTGGGCGGCGGCATCTTCACCAAGGGTGCTGATGTCGGCGCCGACCTCGTCGGCAAGGTGGAAGCCGGTATTCCGGAGGACGACCCCCGCAACCCCGCGGTTATCGCCGACAATGTAGGCGACAATGTCGGCGACTGCGCTGGCATGGCCGCCGACCTCTTCGAGACCTACGCCGTCACCATCGTCGCCACCATGCTGCTGGCGGCAATTTTCTTTTCGGGCGAAATCATCCGGCTGCTGCTGGTCTACCCGCTGGTGATCGGCGCCGTGTGCATCGCGGCCTCCGTCGCCGGGACCTTCTTCGTGAAGCTCGGCTCCGACAACAACATCATGAAGGCCCTGTACAAGGGCTTGGGTGCGACGGCCGGCATCTCGCTGGTGCTGATCCTGATCGTCACGGCGATCATGTTCGGCTTCACCCGGCCGATCAACCTGAACGGCGGCGGCTATGTGACGGGCGCCAACCTGTTCGTGTCCTCGCTGGTCGGGCTGGGCGTGACGGGCCTGCTGGTGTGGATCACGGAATACTACACCTCCACCGCCTTCCGCCCGGTGCGCAGCGTCGCCCGCGCGTCGGAGACGGGGCACGGCACCAACGTCATCCAGGGACTCGCGGTTTCCATGGAGGCGACCGCCCTGCCGGTGCTGGTGATCTGCGTCGGCATCATCATCGCCTATGGGCAGGCCGGCGTGTTCGGCATCGGCATCGCCGCCACGACGATGCTGGCCCTGGCCGGTATGGTGGTGGCGCTGGACGCCTACGGCCCGGTGACGGACAACGCCGGCGGTATCGCCGAAATGTCGGAAATGCCGAAGGACATCCGCGTCACGACCGACGCGCTGGACGCCGTGGGCAACACCACCAAGGCCGTGACCAAGGGCTACGCCATCGGTTCCGCCGGTCTGGCCGCGCTGGTGCTGTTCGCCGCCTATGTGCAGGATCTGAAGCACTATTTCCCGAACGTGACCGTCGAGTTCAGGCTGGACGACCCCTACGTGGTGGTCGGCCTGCTGATCGGCGGCCTGCTGCCGTACCTGTTCGGCGCGATGGGCATGACCGCGGTCGGCCGCGCCGCCGGGTCCGTGGTGGTTGAGGTGCGTCGCCAGTTCCGCGAAATCAGCGGCATCATGGAGGGCACCGCCAAGCCCGACTACGGCCGCGCCGTGGACATGCTGACCCGCGCGGCGATCAAGGAAATGATCATCCCCTCGCTGCTGCCGGTGCTGGCGCCGGTGGTGCTGTACATCGTCATCGCCGCCATCGCGGGCCAGGCGCAGGCCTTCGCCGCGCTGGGCGCCATGCTGCTGGGCACCATCGTGACGGGCATCTTCGTCGCCATCTCGATGACGTCGGGCGGCGGCGCCTGGGACAACGCCAAGAAGTACATCGAGGAGGGCAACCACGGCGGCAAGGGTTCCGACGCGCACAAGGCGGCGGTGACCGGCGACACCGTCGGAGACCCGTACAAGGACACGGCCGGCCCGGCCGTGAACCCGATGATCAAGATCACCAACATCGTGGCGATCCTGCTGCTGGCCATCCTGGCCCAGCTGAGCTGAGGCGGGAGAATGCCCTCTCTTCCGGCCGTGCCGGGAGAGAGGGGAACCCCGGACATCCCGAAACGAAAAAGCCCCGCTCGCGCGGGGCTTTCTTTCGTCCGAACAATGTTCCGTGCCTTACCGGCCGGGCCCGCGGCCCTTGGCGTCCTTGGCGGAGAAGCGGCCGACGTTGCCGAGCATCTGTTCCAGGAAGCCCATCTCGCGGCCGGCGGTCGGGGTGGTGCGGTCCACCATCTCGATGTCCTGGGCGTTGCTTTCGTCGAGCTGCTTGATCTCGCTGACCACACCAGCGTCGTCGAAATGCACGATCACCACGCGGCGTTCCAGCACGGTGGGCTGGAAGAAGGCGATCTTCTCCGTCTTCTGGCCGATGTAGTACCAGACGTTCGGGTCGAAGGTGCCGACGGACGTTGGGGTGCCGAGGATTCCTGCGACATCGTCCCGCCGGGTCTGGCCAGCCTTGATCTCGGCGAGGCGGTCGGGATCCGTCAGGTTGCCGCGGGTCGCCACGGAGGGCGAGCACGCGGAGACGGCGAGGCCCAGAAAGGCGAAGGCGCACAGCGCCGAAGGAATCGATCTCGTCATGGTGCTCAGGCTATGATGTCACGGGCGGGCGCCCGCTTTTTGCTACAGCGACGCTCTACCCACAATGCCTGGACAATCGCACCGCGCGGTTTGTCCTGTCAACGAAACTCCGAGCGAGAGAGAAACCGTGCTCGACCGCCTGTTCCGGCGCCGCCGTGAAGCCCACGCCGCCGCCGAATTCTTTGTGAAGATCGTGGCGCAGGCCCGTGAACCGGCGTTCTACCGTGACCTGGGCGTTCCAGACACGCTGGACGGCCGTTTCGACATGGTGGTGCTGCATGTCTTCCTGGTGATGCGCCGCCTGAAGGGGCAGGGGGCTGCAGCCACGGAGCGCTCGCGCCTGCTCTATGAGACGATGATCGACAATTTCGAGAAGTCGCTGCTGGAGCAGGGCGCGGGCGACAGCGGCATCAGCCGGCGCGTCAAGACGATGGCCCGCGGCATGGCCGGCCGCATCCAGGCCTACGACCGGGCGCTGGCCGGGGACGCCGACGAACGGCTGCTGGAGGTGACGCTCGACAACAACGTCTATGGCACGGTACCGGACACGAATCCGGAGCACCTCGCCGCCATGACCGCCTATGTCCGGCGCGAGGCCGCCGGTCTGGACGCGCAATCGCTGGAGTCGCTGCTGGCCGGCAACATCCGTTTCGGGGAGCCGCCGTCCGCGAAGACGGTGTAGCGTCTGCTCGCGGGACTTGCCTTTCGGCGGCCCCGATTTCATCTGACAATAGGAACGCGCCCGCGGCCGAATCCCGCATTCGCCGACCCGACCGCGGCCACGGGCGCCGCCAAGAGGAACAGCCACATCATGCAGCACGACACCGATCCCGCGCCGGAATTCTCGCGCATCGTCCGGGCCGACACCGTCCAACGCGACGGCGAGGTGGTCCAGACCATCGAGGCGACTCCGGCCGAGCGCCATGCGCTGGCCGAGCGGTTCGAGCTGGAGGCCATCGACCGGTTGACCGCCACGATCCGCCTGCGCGCCGTCCGCGGCGGGCAGATGGTCCGCGTGGCGGGCGAACTGGAGGCTGATGTCGTGCAGACCTGCGTCGTCACGCTGGAACCGGTGCCCGCCCACGTCGAGGAAAGCTTCGGCGCGCTGTTCGCGCCGGAATCGATGGTGCCCAAGGACGAAGACGAGATCGAAATCGACCCGAACGTCGCCGAGGAGGACCTGCCGGAGGCGATGATCAATGGGCGCATCGATATCGGCGAACTGACCGCCCAGCATTTGTCCCTGGCGCTGGACCCCTATCCGCATGCAGAAGGGATCGAATTCAGCGGCTACAGCGAAGGCGAAGACGAGGACGAAGAGGCCGAGGCCGCCACTTCGGAGAAGCCGAACCCTTTTGCCGCGCTGGAACGATTGAAGCGTCAGAATTAAGGGCGGAACGGGCTTGCCCTTCGAAGGCAATTGCCGTATTGAATGCCGCTCGCGTCAGGCGGCCCCCCTTCGGGCCGCCTTTTCCAATGAAGAGAGTTTACGGCCATGGCTGTTCCGAAGAAGAAGACCTCCAAGTCGCGCCGCAACATGCGTCGCTCGCATCACGCGCTGCCGACCGCGGCCTACAACGAGTGCCAGAACTGCGGCGAGCTGAAGCGTCCGCACCACGTCTGCGGCTCCTGCGGTCATTACGACCAGCGCGAAGTGGTTCAGAGCGCTCCGGCGGCCTGATGGCGGTCCGGTTGGCCGCCCCCCGTCTTAGTCAGGGAGCCTATCCGCGGTGAGCCAGCGCCTGATCATAGCCCTCGATGCCATGGGCGGTGACCATGCACCCGACATTGTGGTCGCCGGTGCGGACATCGCCCGTGAGCGTCACCCCGACGTGCACTACCTGCTGTTCGGGGACGCCGCCCGCATCGAGGCGCTGCTCGCCCAGCGGCCGGCGTTGAAGGCGGTGGTCGAGGTGCGCCACACCCCGGACGTCGTGGCCTCCGACGCGAAGCCGTCGGTGGCGCTGCGTGCGGGGCGCCAGTCGAGCATGCGGCTCGCCATCGACTCGGTCGCCGACGGGCAGGCCGCGTGCGTGGTGTCCGCCGGCAACACCGGCGCGCTGATGGCGATGGCCAAGTTCGTGCTGAAGACGCTGCCGGGCATCGACCGTCCGGCCATCGCGTCCTTCTTCCCGACGCTGCGGGGCGAGAGCGTGATGCTCGACCTCGGCGCCAACACCGAATGCCAGCCCGAGAACCTCGTGCAGTTCGCCGTCATGGGCGCGATCTTCGCGCGCACCGTGCTGGGCCTGTCCGAGCCGACCATCGGCGTGCTGAACATCGGGTCGGAAGAGGTGAAGGGCAACGAGGTGGTGCGGGCCGCGGCCGGCCGCCTGCGGGACATGCCGCTGCCGGGCCGTTTCCACGGCTTCGTCGAAGGCAACGACATCGCCACCGGCGCGGTGGACGTGATCGTCACCGACGGCTTCACCGGCAACGTCGCCCTGAAGACGGCCGAGGGCACGGCCAAGCTGTTCACCGAGTTCCTGCGCCGCAGTTTCCAGTCCTCCTGGCTGGCGCAGATCGGATACCTGTTCGCGCGCGGAGCCTTCAAGCGATTGAAGCAGCGCACGGACCCGCGCCGCTACAACGGCGCCATGTTCCTGGGCCTGCGCGGCGTCTGCGTGAAGAGCCACGGGGGCACCGACGCCATCGGTTTCGCCAACGCCATCGGCGTGGCCTACAATCTGGCGGCAAACGGTTTCAACGACCGAATCAAGGAAGAGATGCAGCGCCTGGGCGGTGCCAACCCTCTTCCCGACACCAAGGCGGCGGCGGTCTAAATCATGGTCAAGCGTTCCCGGATTCTCGGCTGCGGTTCGTACCTGCCGGCCAACGTCGTGTCGAATCGTGATCTGGAAAGCCGCGTGGATACGTCGGACGAATGGATCGTCCAGCGCACCGGCATCAAGTCGCGGCACCTCGCCGCCGACGGGGAACTGACCTCCGACCTCGCCATCGCCGCGGCGACGCGCGCGCTGGAGCATGCCGGCGTCGAGGCGGGCAGCATCGATTGCATCGTGCTCGCCACCACCACCCCGGACAACACCTTCCCGGCCACCGCCACCAAGGTGCAGGCGGCGCTAGGGACCAAGGGCTTCGCGCTGGACATCCAGGCGGTTTGCGCCGGATTCGTCTATGCCATGTCCATCGCCGACAATTTCATCCGGTCCGGTCAGGCGACCCGCGCTCTGGTCATCGGTGCGGAGACCTTCTCCCGTCTGCTGGACTGGAACGACCGCACGACCTGCGTGCTGTTCGGCGACGGCGCCGGGGCCGTGGTGCTGGAAGGCTATGACGCCGCCGGCACGTCCAACGACCGCGGCGTCCTGTCGACCCACCTGCATTCGGACGGCTCGACCTACGACCTGCTCTATGTGGACGGCGGCCCGTCGACCACCGGCACGGCCGGCCATGTCCGCATGCACGGCCAGGACGTGTTCCGCCACGCCGTCAGCAAGCTGTCCTCCGTGGTGGAGGAGGCGCTGACCGCCAACGGGCTGGAGCCGTCGGCCGTCGACTGGCTGGTGCCGCATCAGGCCAACCAGCGCATCATCGACGGCATCGCCCGCAAGCTGAAGCTGCCGTCGGACAAGGTCGTGCTGACCGTCGACCGGCACGGCAACACCTCCGCAGCCTCGATTCCGCTGGCGCTGTGCGAGGCGGTGCACGACGGCCGCATCAAGCGTGGCGACCTGATCCTGATGGAAGCCATCGGGGGCGGCCTGACCTGGGGTGCCGCGCTGGCTCGCTGGTAAGCTGCGCTGGCGCTGCCGTTCTCAACGAGTCGGCACAAGCTTTTGAATTGACGGGTTTCTTTCGCCGGATTACCGTTTTGCAAATGGTTGCGGGGGAAGGCGAACCATGACCCAGAACACCGTCACGCGTGCTCAGCTCAGCGAAGCCGTCTATCAGGAAGTCGGGCTGTCGCGCAACGAATCTGCCGATCTGGTCGAAAGCGTGCTGGACGAGATTTCCGACGCGCTGGCGCGCGGCGAGATGGTCAAAATCTCGTCGTTCGGCAGTTTCCAGATCCGGCAAAAGGGGCAGCGCGTCGGGCGCAACCCGAAGACCGGCGAAGAGGTTCCGATTCTGCCGCGCCGGGTGCTGGTTTTCCGCGCCAGCCACGTTCTGAAGAATCGAATTAACGACGTCCAGGATGCGGGGGACATTCCTCGCGTGAAAGCGGCATCCTGATTCGCCACGGCGCATAGGGTTCCCACGCCATGAGGACGCACGGCCCCGCAAAATCGGCCACGGCGTTCCGCACCATCAGCGAGGTTTCCACCGAGCTGGATGTGCCGCAGCATGTGCTGCGCTTCTGGGAAACCAAATTCCCGCAGATCCGCCCGCTGAAGCGCGGCGGCGGGCGGCGCTATTATCGACCGGAAGACGTCGATCTGCTGCGGCAGATCCAGAGCCTGCTCTACAGCCAGGGATACAAGATCGCCGGCGTCCAGCGCCTGCTGAAGGAAGGGAAGCCCGTTCCCGCCGACCGGGCGGAGGAAGCAGACCTTCCGGACGACTCCGTGGACGATGTGGAGCTTTCCGAAGACATCCAAGAGCCGGTTGGGCTGGAGGAACCGGAGGAAGCATCCGGTACCGTGGCCGTCGTAGCGGCGGCGGGTGCCCTTCCCGAAGCGGTCCGAAGGGAGATCGGCACGGTGTTGGATGAGCTTAAGGCCTTGAAAATGCTTCTGAAACCCCATGGAAGTCGGGCAATCGAATTTTGACGAAAAAAAGTGAACAGTAACGGTTGCGTCTGCCGCGGGGCGCGGCTATAGTCCCGCTCCCTTCCGGAACGAAGGGCGGTCCGCTTGACGGAGCGTAGCGCAGCCTGGTAGCGCATCAGACTGGGGGTCTGGGGGTCGCAGGTTCAAATCCTGTCGCTCCGACCAAGTTCCGGAAACGGGGAAAAGCCTTGAACCTCAACGGGTTCAAGGCTTTTTCTTTGCCCGCGTGGGAAGCTTCCGGAACAGCCTTACACTCGGCTGTGTGGAAATCCTGTGTGGAAGTCGGACCGGGCGCGCTGTCGGCAATCGTCCTGGCGACGCGGATGGTCTCGGCCTCGACCGCGCTGCGGATGGCCCTGTCGGTGCAGCGCAGATTACGCCTGGTCGTCTCGCACGAGCGATGGCGGGCCAGCTGCGCTGGTGGGTGAACAGGTGCTCCGCCTTCCACTCGTGCGTCTGGGCGACGAGGCGCGCCAGCAGATGCAGCGCCTCGCTTTGGTCAATGCGGCGGACGGGCAGACGCAGCGGATCGGGAAATCCACCTGCTCGATGGCGAGGCTGAAGACCTCGCTCTTGCGGAACCTCTTCAGGCGGGCCAGCAGGATGCCGTCGGCGAGGCGCCGCGGTACGGCCGCCATGATCGCCTGCAAGTCTTCATCCGCCACCGGGCCGGGCAGGCGCTCGGGCCCGAGCAGCTTGGGGACCTTTGGCATCCCGGCCAGCGGCGGTCGGCCGGCGCGATCCTTCAGGGCGAGGACGATGTGGGGTCGGCGGGGATGCACGGGTGGGGTCGGCTGCGACGCATTCATGCCGCCTCCCGTGCGTTGGCCAAGCATGGGGTGTTACCCCGAACGTGAACTCCGATCAGATGTGGCCGCGGAGCAGAACGTAATTCGTCGACTTTGGTGTCAGTGCTTCCGCACAGATCCAGAGGTTGTTGAGATTATGTTTGAATAACAAGAAAAAGCCGTAGCAATGCCGAGCGGTTTCCTTTTCCGGCGCGTCCCGGACGGTGCCGCCCACCTGGGAGGATCACAGATTGTGCGGAATAGCAGGCATCATCGCCCTGAATGGTAAGCTCGATCTGAGGGCGCGCATCCGTGCCATGACCGATGCGGTACGCCATCGCGGCCCCGACGGTGAGGGCCACCACATCGACGGCCGGGTGGCGCTTGGCCACCGCCGGCTGGCGATCCTCGACCTGTCCGCGGCTGGGCATCAGCCGATGGCATCCACCGACGGATGGCGCCTTATCACCTTCAACGGCGAGATTTACAATTTCCTTGAGTTGCGTGCCGAACTGGAGGCGCTTGGCCATCGCTTCCGCTCGCGCACGGACACAGAGGTGTTGCTCGCAGCCTATGCGGAGTGGGGGACAGAGTGCCTGTCGCGGCTCAACGGCATGTGGTCATTCGTCATCCATGACCGCAAGCGCGACATCGTGTTCGCAGCGCGTGACCGTTTCGGCGAGAAGCCCTTTTATTACGTGCGGACTGACGACGCCTTCGCCTTTGGCTCCGAAATCCGCCAGCTGTTGCCGTTCCTCGGCGGTGTCCGGGCCAACGCCTCCATCATTTCGGAGTTCCTGCTGACCGGTACGCTGGTGCAGTCGGACGAGACATTTTTTGATGGCGTGAAGAGCCTGCCGCCGGCGCACTGCTTGACCTATGACCTGAAGACCGACGCGCTGTCGATATGCTGCTACTACGACCTTGCGCAGCGCGTGGCCGACCCGGCGGACAGCGAGCCGATTGAGAGCTTCCGCCAACTGTTCGAGGAGTCGATCCGGCTGCGCCTGCGGTCCGACGTGCGTGTCGGCACCTGCCTGAGCGGCGGCCTGGACAGCTCAAGCGTGTCGCTGCTGGCCGCACGTATGCATCACGCGGCCGGCGGGTCACCGTTCGGCGCGATCACCGCCATCAGCGAGGATGAAGCCAACAGCGAAGAGGGCTACGCCGCCGAAGTGGTGCAAGCCGGCGGGCTCAATTGGGTGAAAACCAAGCCGACCTACGAGGCCCTCAACGAACTGCTGCCCATCGTCGTCCGCCACCAGGAAGAGCCATTCCCCTCACCGTCGATCTGCATGCAGGCGGCGGTCATGCAGGCGGCGCAACGCGCGGGCATGGTGGTGCTGCTTGACGGGCAGGGGGCGGACGAGAGCCTGCTGGGCTATAGCCGCTATTACGCCGCCTGCTCCATGGCGCTGTGGCGGCGGCTCGGAACGCTGCAGACGTTTGCCTGGATGAACCAGGTGACCCGCAACAACGCGCTGGTCGGGCCGCTTCACCTGGCGGCGCTGGTGGTGCGGGACCTTGTGCCTCAGGCGCGCTACTACCAGTACCTGCTGCGTGCCCGCCACCTGACGTCTCGCCCATCGATGCCCGATTGGCTGGGGCGGATGGCGCAGGGCTGCTTCGACCTGCGCGCGTTGCAGGTGTTGGAAGTCACCAAGACGGGGCTGCCGGCGCTGTTGCGCTATGAGGACAAGAACGCCATGGCGTTCGGCATCGAGACCCGCTTGCCGTTCCTTGATCACCGGCTGGTCGAGCACTGCATCGCGCTCGACCCCAGGCTCAAGATGAAGGACGGCTGGACCAAGTGGGTGCTGCGCAAGGCCATGGACGACGTCTTGCCTCCCGACATCGCATGGCGGCGCAACAAGATCGCCTTCGAGGCGCCGGAATCCATCTGGCTGGCGCGGCACGCCGACGTGATGGCCCGCGCGGTGCTGGACTCGCCGCTGCTGGCGCGCTTCTGCAACCGCAAGGGTTTGACGGACCGGTACGCCCGCCTCGACCGTCGCAGCCAGTGGCGCCTCTACAGCCTGGCACTCTGGGAGGAGGAATTCGGCGTCACATGCGACGAGGTTGCCGCGCCGCGCCTGCGCCATGCCATGGCCTGCTCCTCCGTCCTGGGGCTCCCGTGGGAAGAGTTCTCTGCCTCGGCATGGACGGCTGCAACGGTCCTTTAATTTTAGCTCCGACGCAGAACGGACTGGAGGACAGAGGTGGCTTGAGCAAACGACCGTCACGTTGGAAACCGATCGGAATTCTCCCGCGGCGATCCAGCAGAGTATCGGTCGGCATCCGAAGAGGGCGCCGACCGGTGTTGGCGGAACTTGCAGAAAGGGTCCGCCGCATCCGGCCAGAACTTCGGATCATGGCCGATGAAAAATCCCCCGCTCGCTGGGATGCGAGCGGGGGCAAGAGATCGCTTTCTTGAGGTGGTCAGGGAGGACCACGGTCAAACCGTAGCAAGTCCGAAACGGGACCCTTCATGAACTCCCTGTCATGGAACGCCGATTCCATCTGCCGGAAAATTGCCGTCGCCCTCAGTCCACGCCGTCCAGAACGGCGCGCTCCAGACGGACCAGCGTGTCGCAGATGTTGGCGGCCAGCTCGTTTCCGATGGCGTCCCAGGGCATCGCGGTCCAGTTGCCCTTTTCGGCGATCTTCTTGCAGGCGGCGCGGGTCGCCGACTTGATGTTGACCTCTTTGGGGGATTTGTCCGCCACATACTCATCGTAGGCTTCGCTGGAGGCTTTCGCCGAGCGCAGCTTGCCGTTGAAGATTTTGTCGTACAGTTCGATGTTCTCTGTGGCGTATTCCTTCTTCGCGTACTTGTACAACTTCTTGTACCAGTAGGGAGACCGGAAATAGCCGTCGACATCCTCCGGCATGTCGTCGAAGCGCTCCAGGTCAACGATGACGTTGGCGGAGATCTTGTTGAGTTTCGCCACCATCTCGTCGCAGGCTTCGGCGTAGACGGTGTCGCCATCCTGCTTGGCAGCCTTGGCCGCGGCGTCGAGCGTCGGGATGTAGTTGGAGGCCGCGCTCCGGAAGGCCCGGGCGTGTTTCTGCGCCTCCTTCACCGTCTTGGCGGCGTCGTAGCTCTTGAGCGCGCCTTCCAGGCCGGTGGAATTGATCTTGCTGAACAGCTTGCCAAAGCGGCTCTTGGGATCCGGCTTCTTCTTGCCAGTGGCACTCTCGAACTTGCTTTTGGCCTTCTTCCAGGACTCCAGATACTTCTTCGGCACGACCACCCTCCAACGTTGCGCGTTCCGTGCGGGAACAGCCGAACGATAGAAAGGCGGCTGCGGCCGCGGCAAACGCCGTTGGGTCCAAAGAGGATGATTGTCGGGTGCGGAGTGGATGGAGCGACGGCCCGATCCGCACCGCACCCGGCAATCGGGTTCAGTACCCGAGCGCGCAGCCGTCCTTGCGCGGGTCCGAGCCGCCGACCAGCAGGCCGGCGGCGTGGTCGATCCAGATGGCCTGACCGCCGCCGAGGGGATCGCGGCGGCGAGCGACCTTGTGGCCGCGCCGTTCCAACTCCGCCACGGTGCCGTCGGGAATCGAGGACTCAACCTCCAGCACGCCGTTGAAGGCGAAGCTGCGGGGCTCGTCGATGGCCGTCTGCACGTCCATGCCGCGGTCGAGCAGCCCGGAGACGAAGGCGGCATGGCCCGCCGCTTGGTAATGCCCGCCCATGACGCCGAAGGGGCAGACCGTGCGCCCGTCCTTGCGGATCAGGCCGGGGATGATGGTGTGCATCGGGCGACGGTGCGGCGCGAGGGCGTTCGGGTGCCCCTCGATCAGGCGGAAGGAGCTTCCGCGGCTGTGCAGCAGCACGCCGGTGGCCGGGTCGAGCTGAACGCTGCCGAAGGCGTGGAAGATCGAGTTGATGAAGGAGATCGCGTTGCCGTCGCGGTCGACGACGCAGAGGTGGATGGTGTCCTTATGCTCCGCCTCCGTCCACAGCACGGGCGGTTGGGCACGCTCCGGATCGACGCGGCGGCGCAGCGTCTCCGTGACCTCGGCGGACAGCAGCCGCGCGGTGACCTGCGGATCGTTGTCGCCGACCAGCGCGTCGCGGTGGTGATAGGCGAGCTTCGTCGCCTCGGCGTGCAGATGGTGCCGTGATGCATCGTCGAGCGGGTCCGACAGGTCGAAGCCGCCCAGCGTGTTCAGGATCATCAGCGCGGCGAGGCCCTGGCCGTTCGGCGGGCATTCCAGAATCTCGTAACCGCGGTAGTCCGTCGCGATGGGCGTGACGTACTCCGCGCCGTCCATGGCCGCGGCGAAATCGTCCAGCGTGTGCAGGCCACCGCGGGCGCGCAGGAAGGCGACCAGCGATTCCGCCGTGGCGCCGGTGTAGAAGGCCGCAGCCCCATCGCGGGCAATCTCCCGCAGGCGCTGGCCGAGCAGGGGCTGCGCGTGACGCTCCCCCGCGCGCAACGGACGGCCGTTCGGCAGGAAGACGGCGCGGCAGCCCTCGTCGCGTTCCAGCAGGGCGGTGTCGTTGGCCCAGTCGTGCGCGACGCGCGGTGCTACCCCATAGCCGTCCTCGGCGTAGCGGATGGCCCGCGCGAACAGGCGGTCGAGCGGCAGGCGGCCGTGGTCCGCGTGCAGGCGCGTCCAGGCGGCGATGGCGCCCGGCACGGTGACGGCGTGGGCGCTGTGGCGCGGGACCTCGCCGGTGACGCCCAGTTCGGCAAGGCGCGCCACGCTGGCGGCGGCCGGCGCCCGGCCGCTGCCGTTGAGCGCCACGACCGGCCCACCGGCCGGGGCGTACAGGACGAAACAATCGCCGCCGATGCCGGTCATGTGCGGCTCGACCACCGACTGCACGGCGACGGCGGCGATGGCGGCGTCCACCGCGTTGCCGCCGGCCAGCAGGATCTCCAGCGCGGCGGAGGTTGCGAGGGGGTGCGAGGTGGCGGCGGCCGCCTCGCTGGCGACGACCGGGGAGCGGCCCGGCCGGCAAAAGTCTCGGATCACGCGTGTCCTCCCGATGCAGGCCCTGCGGTTGACCGCCGGGCAGCGTTCTTGCGGTTCAGGAAAACACAGATTGCCGAGCCTTGCGCTGGGATATTGTCGACCGCATGGCCGCTTTGATCGGCGCGGGGAGCTTGTGCCAGACGCGCCGTGGTGGGAAGCCGCCACCAGCGCCCGGTGTCAGAAGATGAAGTTCCGGGAGTTCAGTTCGCCGGGCTGCACGTCCGCCAATTCGATGCGGTGTCCGCCCGCCTCCACAACGGTGCCGCCGTCCTGAGCCCAGCTTTTGACGTCGCTGTAGCGCAGATTGCCCGCGTCGTGGAACTCCACCGCGTCCTGGCTGGGCGCGAAATCGGTGATCGTCGCATCCTGATTCGGCGCGGTGAACACGAACAGGTCGCTCCCCCCTTTTCCGGTCATGGTCTGCTGGTCCTTGCCGGCCAACAGCGCATCGCCGGCCGGCCCGCCGACCAGGACGTCGCTGCTGCTGGTGCCGGTCAGCAGTTGGGGCGCGTTCTGGTTTTCGGATTCGGTCTCCGGCGTGTGCCGGTCGTAGAAGGTGAACACGTCGTCCTGGTCATAGTCCGTGTCGGTGTTCCGTTCGATGATGTCGGCGAGCGTCGTGTTCTTGATGTCGTTCAGCGTGTCCTTGTCGAATCCCTGGTTCTCGTACCAGAAGCGATCGCCGTCCCGCAGGGCCTGGAACTGCCTGGCGATGATCGTCGCGAAGGTGGAGCCGACCAGACCGCCGGACACGTGGTTTTCCGAGATGCCGCCGGTCCACAGATCGATGCTCTCCACCGATCCGAACGCCTCGCGCAGGGCCGAGGCCGTGGCCTTGTCGTTCGTGATCTGGTCGAAGCTCGTGTAGGGCTCCAGCCCCAGCGCGCGGCGCGTGTTGTTGAGCGTCGGCAGGCCGAGGTCCCGCCCGCGCTGTATGTTGATGGCCGCCAGATCCAGGGAGACCGGCGGGTCGTCCAGAAAGTTGCGCAGATCGTCGACGATCCGCGCGTCCATCGCCTGCGACCGGTCGGCGGCGAGATGGCGCAGGAAGCCGTCGGCGCCGGAATGGGCGGAGAAGCTTTTCGGGTCCATAAAGAAGGTATCGCGAAGCTCCTCCGCCGGCCCAAGAACCTGCCCCTGGTTGCCCAGCCGCTCGGTTTCCGCCGAGACCATCGAATGCCCGAACCGGAAGGCGGCGCCGGCGAATTCGAGCGAAATGCTCGGATCGACCGACGCGTCATAGCCCTTGTAGGCGGGCAGGCCCTTGGAGCCGAGGAGGTGAGGCAGGAACTCGTCATGCGTGATGTGGGCGATTTCAGCCGTGACGATGGCGCGGGCGCGCTCGTAAAGCTGATCGCCCGATAGCTTCGGGTCTTCGCGACGCAACTGGTCGACCTGATAATTGTGCTCGCGGACGAACAGGGTCTGGAGCGCGGTCAGCGAGGCGTTTTCCGCCGCGCGTTCATCCCCGGCGGCATAGGCACCGCCCACGACCGGAAGATTGCCGCCCTCCGAGGTCTTCAGCCGCCCGTCGGACAGGCGGAGGCTGTCCGCGGTCTTGGCGTCGGAGCCATAGACCATGGACGCGTCCTCCCAGCCGGTAACCGCGTTGGTGGCGGTGGCCGGGTTGTCCGTGCTCGTGCCCGTCCCCTTCGCGGTCACCGCGCGGGTCATGGCGATGGTGCTGCCGGGTTCCAGGTCCGGGTCGTTCGACGGAACCGTGATGTCGATCCGCGTCTTGCCGTCGGAGGGCGTCAGGTCCAGGTCGTGGTCCACGAACTGGCCCCAGGCGTACATCATTCCGGAAACGCCTTCGCGGTTTCCGACATCGGCGTCGCCCTGGCCCACGACGACGTTGCTGATCGTCCGGGGATTGGGGCCGCCGACCAGCTTTGAAATGCCGTCGGCGAACCGTGCTTCGGTCATGCGCAGAAACACGGAACCGGGCGTGTTCCGATCGGTATCGGAGCGGCTGTTGTTCGAGCCGTCGATCGATCTGAATTCCATGGCGTGCTCCTCCAGGAGCCCTCTTCGGACGTCCCTATTGGCGAACATGGCCTGCGGGCGAATATGGCCTGCGGGCGAGCGTGGAGGCGACCGGGGTCTGTCCCCGCGCTCGGACCAAACAAGGACGCTCCCTCAGCCTTGTGTTGCGGCTTCCGGAACGAAGAGGGTCGGTTGTGAGCGCTGCCTGCTCTGCAATGAAAGATTAAGCGGAGGGGGTGAGCAGAGAATACGAGCGGGCAACGATGTATCGGTAGGAACCCGATGAGACTGACAAGAAACAGTAGGCTCGTCTTTTTCTCGGATCTCGCCCTCATGCGGTCGGTTTCCTGCGCATGCGGCAGAGATGCCCTGTCAATACAGGCAGGCGGCATTGTTCATAGGATTTCTATGAGCCGCAGTGCACTTCCGGTCTGGAGGAGGGAGGAGCGGAGGGGCGCCTTCCAATCCCGCGAACCGAAAAATCGCGTGCGATGGAAGAATCGGGTTTGCATAAGCGGGGTATGGTTATATAGCTGTGATATATAGCGATACCGGCGAGGTCGGCCATGTCCGTTCACCCTCAGGTTTCTTTCGCAGCACCGCACGCGTCGCCCATCGGGGCGGAGCGGATCCGCCTGCTGGAGGCGGTGGGGCGCGAGGGGAGCATTTCTGCGGCGGCGCGGGCGGTCGGCATCACCTACAAGGCCGCCTGGGACGCCATCGACGCCATGAACAACCTGTTCGGCCGCCCGCTGGTGGAGGCGCAGGCCGGAGGGCGGCGCGGCGGCGGAACGAGCCTGACGCCGGACGGCGTGCGGCTGGTAGAGACGTTCCACCGGCTGGAAGGGGAATTGGCGCGCGCCTTCCAGGCGCTGGAGCCGGACCTGTCCGGAACCGGCCTGTCCGCGGCCAGCCTGATGTGGGGGTTCTTCATGCGCACCAGTGCACGCAACGCCTTGCGCGGAACCGTGACCGCTATCGCCGACGGCGCCGTGAACGCGGAGGTCGCGCTGGCCGTGTCGGACCGCACGACCGTCATCGCGATCATCACCCGCGACAGCGTGCGCGACCTGGGGCTGTTCCCCGGCCGCGAGGCGACGGCGCTGATCAAGGCGCCCTTCGTCATGCTGGCCCCGGCGGACGAGGCGCGCCGCACCTCGGTGCGCAACCGGGTCGAAGGCACCGTGGCCCGCCGCGAGGACGGCGCGGTCAACAGTGAAATCACGCTGGACATCGGCGGCGGCAAGACGCTGACCGCCATCATCACGCGGCACAGCGCCGACGACCTGGGCATCAAAGTCGGCGAGCCGGCCTGCGCGCTCATCGACGCCTCGCACATCATCCTTGCGGTCGACTGAACAAGACGAAGGGAGTTCCCGGAATGACGCGCCTTCTGCTCGCCACCGTCCTGCTGCTGTCCGTGTCCATCGCGGCGCAGGCCGGGGAGACCAACGTCGCCGTGGCCGCCAACTTCACGGCTCCCGCCAAGGAGATCGCCAAATCCTTCGAGGAGAAGACCGGCCACAAGGCGATCCTCAGCTTCGGGGCGACCGGGCAGTTCTTCGCGCAGATCAAGCAGGATGCTCCCTTCACCGTCCTGCTGGCCGCCGACGACGAGACGCCGAAACGGGCCGTGGAGGAAGGTCTGGCCGTTGCCGATAGCCGCTTCACCTACGCCATCGGGCGGCTGGTGCTGTGGAGCAAGAACCCCGCGATGGTCACCGACGAGGGTGCGCTGAAGACCGCGGCGTTCGAGAAGCTGTCCATCGCCAACCCGGCGCTCGCCCCCTACGGCGCCGCGGCGGTGCAGACGATGAAGAAGTTGGGCGTGTATGACGCGCTCCAGCCCAGGATCGTGCAGGGCAACACCATCGCCCAGGCCTTCCAATTCGCCGAGACCGGCAACGCCGAGGTGGGCTTCGTCGCCCTGTCGCAGGTGATTGAAAGGCCGGAAGGCTCCCGCTGGGTGGTTCCGGAGACGCAGCACGACCCGATCCGCCAGGACGCCGTGCTGCTGAAGAAGGGCGCCACGGACGAGACCGCCAAGGCCTTTCTCGCCTACCTGAAGGGGCTGGAGGCTGGGGCGGTGATCGCCAAGTTCGGCTACGGCACCGCCGCGTCGAACTGATCGCGGTGCGGACGTCCAGCCAATGATCTGGCAACCGATCCTGCTGACCCTGCAATTGGCCACGCTGACCACGGCCATCCTGCTGGTCATCGGCACGCCGCTGGCCTGGTGGCTGGCGCGGTCCGGCGCGTGGTGGAAGGAGGCGGTCGCCACGGTGGTGGCGTTGCCGCTGGTCCTGCCGCCGACCGTGCTGGGCTTCTACCTGCTGACCCTTCTGGGGCCGGACGGTCCCGGCGGCTGGCTGGCGTCGCTGTGGGGGGCGCGGTCGCTGGCCTTCACCTTCGAAGGGCTGGTGATCGGATCGGTGCTCTATTCCATGCCCTTCGTGGTCCAGCCGATCCGCAACGCCTTCGAGGCGTTCGGCGACCGCCCGCTGGAGGCCGCGGCGACGCTGCGCGCCTCGCCGCTCGACCGCTTCTTCACCGTGGCGATTCCGCTGGCGCGGCGCGGCTTCCTGACCGGCGCCGTGCTGGGCTTCGCCCACACGATGGGGGAGTTCGGCGTGGTGCTGATGATCGGCGGCAACATCCCCGGCCAGACCAAGGTGCTGTCGGTGGCCATCTACGACTATGTCGAAACCCTGCAATGGGCGGAGGCGCACCGGCTGGCCGGCGGCATGCTGGTCTTCTCCTTCACGGTGATCCTGGCGATGATGACGCTGGAAAAGCGCATCGGGGGGCCGAAGCGATGAGCCTCGTCGCGCGGTTCCACGGCGCGCTGGGGCGCTTCACGCTCGATGTGGCGTTCGAGGCGCCCGGGCGCGGCATCACCGCCCTGTTCGGGCCTTCCGGCTGCGGCAAGACATCGGTGCTGCGCTGCGTGGGCGGGTTGCAGCGGCTGGGCGGGCGCTTCGCCCTGGACGGCGACGTCTGGCAGGACGAGCGCAGCTTCCGCCCGACGCACAAGCGGCCCATCGGCTACGTCTTCCAGGAGGCGAGCCTGTTCCCGCACCTGTCGGTGCGCGCCAACCTGCTGTTCGGCCACCGCCGCACGGTCGGGCGGGGCGTGCCGGAGAGCATCCGGTTCGACGACGTGGCGGATTTGCTGGGACTCGGCCGGCTGCTCGACCGTTCGCCGGAGCATCTGTCGGGGGGCGAGCGCCAGCGCGTCGCCATCGGGCGCGCGCTGCTGTCGCAGCCGCGCCTTCTGCTGATGGACGAGCCGCTGGCCGCGCTCGACCGCTTCAGCAAGGAGGAAATCCTGCCCTATCTGGAGCGCCTGCACGGCGTGCTGTCCGTGCCGGTGCTCTACGTCAGCCACGACATCGCGGAGGTGGAGCGGCTGGCCGACCATCTGGTGCTGCTGCGCGAGGGGCGGGTGGTCGCCTCCGGCCCGATGCAGGAGTTGCAGGCCGACCCCGCGCTGCCCATCGCCCGCATGCCGGAGGCCGGTGTGACCCTGCCGGCGGTGGTGGAGGGGCATGACGAGGCCTATGGGCTGACCCTGCTGGACCTGCATGGCGGGCGGCTGCTGGTGCCGGGGATGCTGGGTGTCGTCGGTACGAGGCGCCGCGCGCGCATCGCCGCGTCGGACGTCAGCCTGGCCCGGCACCCGCCGACCGGCAGCACGATCCTGAACGTCCTGCCGGCGCGCATCGTGGCCTCGGAGCGGCACGACGACGTGCAGGTGATGGCCGTCGTGGCGCTGGGCGAGGACGGGCAGGGCGCCCGTATCCTGGCCCGCGTCACGCGCAAGTCGTGGGATGCGCTGGGGCTTGCGCCGGGCCAGGGGGTTTTTGCCCAGATCAAGGGCGTGGCGCTGGTGCAGGACTCGGTGTAGCGCGGCGTGGCTTAGCTCTGGATGTCGTCGGCGGTCACGACGTTGAGGTCGAGGTTCGGCACGCTTGTCCCGTCGTCCTCGTAGAGAACCTGATCGATCAGCACCAGAACCCGCACGCCGTCCAGCGGGACGGCGCTCATCCGCCGGTGCAGCACGGCGCGGCGGTTGGCGATGGCACGGTCGATGTAGGTAAGGGACAGAGCGTCGCTTTTTCCATCCAGCATGGGCAGGGCGTAGCGCTCCATCATCTCCAGCGTCAGGCCGTCCATCCTGGGCAGGACCGACGAGCCGACAAGATCGACCCGATGGGTTTTCAGCCATTGCTCCAGGGACGGCGATATGGTCTGGACGATCATGCCGGGGGTGTAGAGCGTGCACTTCTCCCCCATGTTCCGCACCATGGCCTGGAGTCCGCGGAAGGTCGGGTGGTGCTTGTAATGGCCGCACAGCGCGTCGCGCAGCACGGCCTGTTCCCGCGGTTCGGGAACGCTCAGCCCGGCTTCCCAGCGGAGAACGGCCTCTTCCGTCGTCGCCATCATGATGGCGAACTGCTCCGGGGTGAGCCCGTGCAGGTTGCGCAACGCGCGAACGATGTGAGGCCATTCCTGCGCCCGCATGGCGCCGTTCTCCAGCAATTGCCATACGAGCATAACCAAATTCGGGGTGGTTTGTGTACGGTGCGCCGCGGAATGCGCTGATTGGTGGATGATTTTCCGAAATCACCGTTCCGCCACAGCCGGACATTGGGCGTGTTTCCCAAGCGCAGATCGGTGCGGCGAAGTGAACACACGGGGAATGAGGAATAAAACGTGCAGAAGACGAGGGTTTTTCAATCGATTTGAGGGGGATTCCTTTGTTCCGGGGAGTGTGATTCCCTTCAGCAAGGGAGGCTGAATATCAGTGCTGCGCAATGGTGATGGGTACGCCCTTCAGGCGCTGATCTGCGCGCGCAGCGCGGTGAGTGTCGCGTGCAGAGCCTGGGCGTCGACCGGCTTGTGAAGCAGGCGGAAGCCGCTGCGCCGGCATTCCGCGATGCGTTCGGGGCCGGTGTCGCCGGTCAGGACGACGGCCGGGACGTTCGCCGCGCGTGCCCCGCAGACCTGATGGATCACCTTCACCCCGGTTTCGTTGCCGCGCAGCCTGTAATCGGCGACGATCACATCGGGCGTCCGGTTGGCGGCTGACACCAGCTGCACGGCCTCATCCCCGCTGGAAGCGGCAAGCACCCGCCAGCCCAGGTTTTCCAGCATTTCCTGCAACCCGTAAAGAACCAGCGCCTCGTCATCGACGACCAGCACCAGACCGCCGCTGGACGGGGGCTCCGCCACTCGGGCAAGGATGGGGCGGGGCGCCGGCCCGGCACTGGTCAACGGCACGGTCACCGAGAATGCGGTGCCGCGCCCCGGCCGTGACCGGACCGCGACGGGGTGGTCGAGCAGGCGGCCGAGGTGGCGCACGATGGCGAGGCCGAGGCCAAGCCCCTTGTTGCGGTCGCGCTCCGGGTTTCCGAGCTGGACGAACTCCTCGAATATGGCGTCGTGCTTGTCCTCGGGAACGCCTGGGCCGGTGTCGACCACCTCCAGCCGGAGCCTGTTGCCGCCCGTCCGCCGGCAACCGAGCAGCACGCGGCCTCCGCGCCCGGTGTATTTGATGGCGTTGTCGAGCAGGTTGCGCAGCATGCGTTCCAACTGCGCCGCGTCGCTGCGCACCCACGCGCTGGAGTTGACGACGCGCAGCGTCACGCCCTGGGCCGCGGCATGGTCGGCGCATTCGGCGGCCAACTGGTCGAGCAGGATGGCGATGGGGAAAGGGTGTGCGTCCACCACGATGGCGCCAGCGTGGAGACGGGAAATGTCGAGCAGGCCGTCGAGCAGGCTCTTCAGCGCGTTCAGCCCGTTCTGCATGTTCGCCACGACGGGGGCCGAGGGGTGGCCGGCCAACTTCCTCGCCAGCACGTCGTGGAAGAAGAACAGGGACTGCACCGGCTGGCGGAGGTCGTGGCTGGCGGCGGCGAGGAACTGGGACTTCGCGCGGTTTGCCCGCTCCGCCTCCTCCTTCGCCGCGACGAGCGCCTCCTCCGCCGCCTTCCTGGCGGAGATGTCGCGGAAATAGACGGCGATGCCGCCCTCGCCTGAGGGGTAGACGCTGAAGGTCGTCCAGCGCTTCAGGATCGGCGAAATGAAATCGAACTGCCGCGGCTGGCGCAGCGTCATGACCTGTTCGTAATTTTGGTGAACGATCGAGCCGCGGACCTGGGGAAAGATATCGAGGAACGGCTTGCCCAACACGTCCCCGGGACCTTTGCCCAGGATCGCCTGCGCCTGGGTGTTGATGTAGGAGAAGCGCCAGTCGCGGTCGAGCGCGTAGAAGCCGTCGGTGATGCTGGACAGGATCTCTTCCGCCTTTTCCCTGGCCGTGCGCTCCGCATCGTCGGCGCGCCTGCGCCCGGCTTCCACCGTCTGCAAGGTTTCTCCGGCGTGGATGAGGGCGGCGGCGACCTGATCCACCTCCTGCACGCCGGTGGGCGACAATGCGACCGGCTCCCCCTTGCCCAGATTCTCCGCGGCGGGAACCAGCGTGGTGATGGCGGTGGACAGGGTGCGGCCGATCCGCAGCGCCAGAACCGTGCCCACGGCCAGCAGGACGAGCGCTGTGGCCGAGAACAGCAGGAGGGTCTGGTAAATCGAGGCGACCAGCTCCGTCTTTGGTACGCCGACGGCGTAGCGCCAGCCCGACATCGGCGAGCGGCCATAGGCAACGCGCGTCGGGATGCCTTCCAGTGAGACGGCGTCGGTGACCCCGGCGTCCGACACCTTCATCGCGTCGAGGAGCACCGGGGAGGGAGCCTTGCCCAGGAACCGGTCGACGTCGCGCGAGCGCGCGACGGTGCCGAAATTGGTGTCGAACACGGCCGCCAGCCACGTGTCCGGCAGGCTGTGCGAGGTGACCAGGGTGCGCAGTGCGGACGGAAGAATCCCCATGGCGAGGCTGTAGGCCACCTGCCCGTCAGGGCCGATGACCGGCACGTCGATGGCCAGGGTCGGCTGGCCGGACACCGGGCCGGTGAAGACCGGCGAGATCACCGGCCGGGCGGTCTGGAACACCCGGTCGACATTCTCTTGCTGGGAATGGTGGGGCAGAGGCGTTCCAAAGGGCCGCAGCGTGTTCACCAGCTGCTGGCCGTCGCGGCGCGTCAGCACCACCCACATGCCCTCGTCCGTGACCGCCTTCGACGCGCGTTGCCAGAAGCCCGGCAGATCGCCATGCGCCAGGGAGGGGGAGGTGGCCAACACCTCCAGCTTCCGCACGATGGTGTCCAGGTCGCGGTCCACTGCCTCGGCAAGGGCCTGGGTGGTGCGCAGCAGGTATTCTTCCGAACGCGCCCGCTCGTGCGAATAGGCGAAGAGGACCGCGACACCGCATGCGATCGTCGCCGGAATGAGCAGGCTGAAGACGAGAAGCAGCAAACGGCGCCTGACGGGCATGGGATTCTCAGGTTCCCTTCGGTCTATTTTGATTATACCGTGGCTATCCGTTTGGGTAACCTCTTTCGCCAATCGTGTGCAAAACGCAACGTATGATGGATCCTAATTCATCCATAGTAAAGTTCATTCATCGCGTGTTTCAAAAGGCGATCGATAGGCCGTTCATTTTATAATTTGCATGCATATGAATGAAAAGTGATCGCCTTTTGGTTGGACTCGAAAAGCGGTCCGGGCATTTTTAATTGGATTTCTAATGCGACGGAACCGCGCATTTTGCCGTGGCGTCATGAAGAGGCGGCGGCTCGCTCGCTTGATCGGCACGTCGTCGTGCCGCCGGGATACCAAGGTGGGCTACATCTGCACCGTGGCGCCGCCGTCCACCACCAGGACGTGGCCGTTGACGTAGGACGCGGCGCCCGAGGCCAGGAACACGGCGGCCCCGGCAATCTCCTCCGGCCGGCCCCAGCGGCGCATGGGGGTGCGGTTCTCGAAATAGGCGGATAGCTCCGGGTTGCCGGTAATGGCGGCGTTGGTCTCCGTGGCGAAGAATCCAGGGGCGATGCCGTTGCTGGTCAGGCCCTGCGCGCCGTATTCGACCGCCAGCGCGCGGACCATGCCGGCCAGACCGGCCTTGGCCGTGGCGTAGACCGCGTCCTGCGCGCGGGCGACCTGCCCCGCGATCGAGGTGACGGCGATCAGTCGGCCGGCACCGTGGGGCAGCATCAGCCGCGCCGCCTCCCGCGCCAGGATGAGCGCCGACGCCAGATCGACGTCGAGCAGGTCGTGGATGTCGTCGTCCGAGAAGTCCGCCAGGGGCTTTCGGTTGCGCTGGCCGACGTTCTGCACCAGGACGTCGAGGCGTCCGTGCTCCCGCTCGATGCGGGCGAAGGCGTCGCGCACCGCGGGCCGGTCGGCCACATCGAAGGCGAGGACGGACGCGTGGCCGCCGGCCGCCGCGATGGCGTCGGCCTGGGTCTGGAGCCGTGCCGCGTCGCGGCCGTTCAGCAGGACGTGGGCGCCGGCCCCGCTCATGGCGCGGGCGATTTCCAGCCCGAGGCCGCGGCCCGATCCGGTGACCAGGGCGACCTTGCCGTCCAGGGAGAAGGTGGAAAGGTAGGGAAAGCGATTGTCCGTCATGACCGTCGATGCGGAAGGGGGGATGAGTGCCGTACCAGCATAGTTGCACCGCCAGTACCGTCGAACCAGTCTCGCTGCGTCGCAAAAGAACCCGCGTCGGGTGAAGTCATATGCCTGTATGCCGGACCGGCGGTTGAGGCGCGGAGGGAATCGGCCCTTTGTTTCGGTGTTCCTGATGGACGAAGCTGTGTCAGACTGTCGCAGTGTAGAGGCATCGAGAGGCGTCCTCCATGGAAAGCCGTCGCAACCAGCCGCAGAGACACATCGTCCTCGCCTCGCACCCCGGTGGCGCCAAGCCGCGCTACACGCCGGTGCATTGGGGGGCGGCCACGGCCGCGGAACGCGGGCCGGTGGTGGCGTCGCTGTCCGACCCCGCCCACCGCAACGTCATCGGCGCCCACGCCGGCAGCTACGCCGTCTACCGCGCGCTGGCGGTCGCCGCCGGGCAACTCAGCGCCTATCACGTGCCGGACCTGACGAACACCTCGCCCGCCGAAACGGTCGGGCCGCACCCGCAGTGGTTCGACGCGGAGAAGATCGTCTCCATCGACCCCTTCGGCCATATGGTCAGCGACGTCTTCGCGGATCATCTGGAACGCGGCGTGGACGTGCGCCCGACCATCGCCGTCACCAAGGCCCGTATCAAGATGCCGGAGCTGGTGGACGCCATGAGGGACGGCCGGATCGCCGCCGATGGGCAAATCCTGCTGCCGAGCGGCGACGCGCGGGTGACCAAGGTCGCCATCGAACCGGTGTGGTTCCTGCCCGGCATCGCCAAGCGCTTCGGCATCACCGAGAACGCGCTGCGCCGCGGCCTGTTCGAGCACACCGGCGGCATGTTCCCCGAACTGGTGACACGGCCCGACCTGAAGGTCTTCCTGCCGCCGATCAACGGCCAGACCGTCTACATCCTGGGCGACATCGCGGCCATCACCGATCCGGCGCGCAAGGTGGCCTGCCGGGTGCACGACGAGTGCAACGGGTCGGACGTGTTCGGATCGGACATCTGCACCTGCCGGCCCTACCTGACGCACGGCATCGAGGAGTGCATCCGCACCGCGCAGGACAACGGCGTCGGCCTTGTCATCTACAACCGCAAGGAAGGGCGGGCGCTGGGGGAGGTGACCAAGTTCCTGGTCTACAACGCCCGCAAGCGCCAGCCCGGCGGCGACCGGGCGGAAGCCTACTTCGAGCGGACGGAGTGCGTGGCCGGCGTGCAGGACATGCGGTTCCAGGAGCTGATGCCCGACGTCTTCCACTGGCTGGGCGTGACGCGCATCGACCGCATGATGTCCATGAGCAACATGAAGTCCGACGCGATCCGCCGCGCCGGGATCGAGATCGTGGAGCAGGTACCCATCCCCGACGACCTGATCCCCGACGATGCCAAGGTGGAAATGGACGCCAAGAAGGCCGCCGGCTATTTCACCCCCGCCGTCCCGACGGCCGAGGAACTGGCGACCGCCAAGGGCCGGGGGCTGAAGGATTGAGCGCGGAGCCGGACAGAGTGACCAAGGACAGCGCGCCCAAGGATAGCGTTGCGTGGTTGTTGTCCGCCGACGCGGTGCGGGAGCGCGCCCACGCGCTGCTGGCCAAGGCGGAGCGCGGCAAGCTCGCCCATTTCGCGGTGAAGCCGAAGCGGCTTTCCGATGCCGCCGACCTCGTGGCGGATATGACGCGGGAGTCCTATCCGGACCTGGACGTTCCCTACCACAGCCGCTGGCGCCATTTCGTCGTGGCCGGGGCGGACCGCTGGGCGGCGCTGGCGGCGAAGCTGGACGCCGACCAGGACGAAGTGGCGCGCATTCGCTTCGACCTTGCCGTGACCAGCGTGCTGCTCGACGCCGGGGCCGGGGAGCGTTGGCGCTATCTGGAGTCCGGGGGGACGGTGCTGGCGCGGTCGGAGGGGCTGGCCGTCGCCAGTTTCGACCTGTTCCGGGCGGGGGCCTTCTCCGACGATCCGGACAGGCCGCTGCGCGCCGACGCCACGGCGCTGGCGCGCCTGGACGTGGAGACGCTGGCGCGCGGGTTCCAGGTGACGGAGGACAACCCGCTGGTCGGCCTGGACGGGCGGACGGCGCTGATGCGCCGGCTGGGCGCCGCGCTGACCGCAGCGCCGGAACTGTTCGGAAGGCCGGGCAGAGTCGGGTCAAGCCGGGTCGGCAACCTTTATGACGCGCTGAAGGCGCGGGCGGTGGACGGCGCGCTTCCGGCCTCCGCGATCCTCGACGCGGTGCTGCGCGGTCTGGGGCCGATCTGGCCGGGGCGGATCACGCTGGAAGGCGTCAACCTGGGCGACGTCTGGCACCATTCCGCGGTGGGGCTGGTGCCCTTCCACAAGCTGTCGCAATGGCTGAGCTATTCGCTGGTGGAGCCGCTGGAGGATGCGGGCATCCGCGTCACCGGGCTGGACCGCCTGACCGGGTTGCCGGAATACCGCAACGGCGGCCTGCTGGTGGACACGGGCGTGCTGGTGCCTAAGGAGCCGCGCATCCTGGCCGACGCGCTGGAGGTCGGCGACGAGGCGGTGGTGGAGTGGCGCGCGCTGACCGTGGCGCTGCTTGACCGGCTGGCGGACGAGGTGCGCGCGCGGCTGGACGTATCGGCGGCGGACTTTCCGCTCGCCAAGGTTCTGCAAGGCGGCAGCTGGACGGCGGGGCGCGTCATCGCCCGCCGGCTGCGCCCCGACGGAGGGCCGCCGATCCGCATCCGCAGCGACGGCACCGTGTTCTGACCGGAACGGAGGATAAGGACCTGCATGACCATCCCGACCCTCACCGTCATCGACCATCCGCTGGTCCAGCACAAGCTGACCCTGCTGCGCCGGAAGGAGACGCCGACCGCCCGTTTCCACGAGGTGATGCGCGAGATGGCGCAACTGATGGGCTACGAGCTGACGCGCGACCTGCCGCTGGAGACGCGGCCGGTGGAAACGCCGCTCGCCACCTTCGACGCGCCGCTGCTGACCGGCAAGAAGCTGTGCCTCGTCGCGATCATGCGGGCCGGGCAGGGGATGCTGGACGGGATGCGCACGCTGCTGCCCTCCGCGCGCATCGGCCACATCGGCCTGTACCGCGAGCAGGAGACGCTGACCCCCGTCGAGTATTTCTTCAAGGTGCCGGAGGACATCGAGGAGCGGCTGGTCATCCTGGTTGATCCCGTGATGGCCACCGGCCACACCGCGACCGCGGCGGTGCACCGGCTGAAGGATGCGGGTGCTGCCTCCATCAAGCTGGCCGTGCTGGTGGCCGCACCGGAGGGGCTGCGCAGCTTCTACGACGAGCATCCGGACGTGCCGGTCTATGCCGCGTCGGTGGACGAGCGGCTGGACCAGAACGGCTACATCCTGCCCGGCATCGGCGATGCCGGAGACCGGCTGTACGGGACGCGTTGACGCTCACGCCGCCTGTACGGCCCGGCGCATCTGGCGCATGCGCCAGACCAGAAGTCCACCGGCCCAGGCCAGCGACATCGCCAGCGCGGCGCTCAACGCCGTGGCCCGTCCAAAGGGTTCGGCCATCAGGTTGAGCGTCAGCAGGGCGAAGGCGAGGCTCGGGTTGGTCATCAGCGCGCTGCGCATCGCCGCAGAGACCGCGGCCCCGCCCAGGCGCTGGTGCAGGATCACCGTCAGGCTGGTCAGCGCGATGGGGAAAATGGCGGCGATGCCCGTTGCCGCCGGCCCGATGGCGTGGCTGAGCGTGGTCACCGTGGCGACCAGCACGCCGACCAGTGCCGCCCGCGCCGGAATGTCGTACCAGCGCGGCCGAGCCTTCTTCAGCGGCCCCTCCTGCGCCTGGGGATGCCCGCGCACCAGCCGGAACGCGAGGCCGTAGCAGACCAGATTCAGCAGAATCGCCGTCGGCAATGTCCAGTCCGCCGCGGCGCGCAGCCCGACGGCAAGGCCGATCCACAGCGCCGTGCTGGCGAGGACGGTCACGAGGAGGCCGCAGCGCGGGGCAATGCGCACCAGAGTCGCCAGGAACAGGATCATCGCCCCGTTGCCGACGACGCTGGACAGGGCGGTTCCCTCGATGAAGCGGTCGTCATGCTCGATGGCCAGCAGGACGTAGGCCGGCCCGGTGGACACCGGCAGGCTGGAGATCATGCCGCCGAAGAAGGGGCCGGCCTTTTCCGCCGCGATGGACGCAACGACCACGACCAGCGCCGCCGTCGCGACCTTGACAAGCAAAGGCAGCAAAACGGCGTCGATCGGCATGTAGTGGCATCCTAGGGTTGTGTTTGCGAGCGTGGCAAGGCTCTTGCGGCCAAGGGCGCCCGGAAAGTTGGTCCGGTGCCCCGGCGGCAAGAGGCCTTACAAGCGGGGAATCAGCGTGCGGAGGTCTCGCGCACCGTCTCTTCGGCGGCGCGGATCAGGGCCTTGGCCTTGTTGACCGTCTCCTGGTACTCGGCCTCCGGGTCGCTGTCGGCGACCACGCCGCCGCCGGCCTGGACGTACATCATGCCGTCCTTCAGCACGGCGGTGCGCAGCGCTATGCAGGTGTCCATGGCGCCCGACGCGCCGAAATAGCCGACGCAGCCGGCGTAGACGCCGCGGCGGGCCTTTTCCAGCTCGTCGATGATCTCCATGGCGCGGACCTTCGGCGCGCCCGACACGGTGCCGGCGGGGAAGCCGGCGATCAGCGCGTCCAGCGCGTCGTGCTTCGGGTCAAGCTCGCCCTCGACGTTGGAGACGATGTGCATGACGTGGCTGTACAGCTCCACGATCATTTTCTGCGTCACCTTGACCGTGCCGATTTTGGCGACACGGCCCACGTCGTTGCGCCCCAGGTCGAGCAGCATCAGATGCTCGGCCAGTTCCTTCGGATCGCTCAGCAGATCCTCGGCCAGGGCCTGATCCTCCGCCGCCGTGGCGCCGCGCTTGCGGGTGCCGGCGATGGGACGGATAGTGACCTTGCCGTCGCGCACGCGCACCAGGATCTCCGGGCTGGAGCCGACGATGGACAGCTCCCCGAAGTCGCAGTGGAACAGGAAGGGCGACGGGTTCAGGCGGCGCAGCGTGCGGTACAGCGCCAGCGGCGACGGCTTGAACGGAAAGCGGATGCGCTGCGACGGCACGACCTGGAAGATGTCGCCGGCGCGGATGTACTCCTTCGCCCGCTCCACGATCGCGTGATACTCCTCGCGCGTCGTGTTGGACGTCCAGGCGAGCGGCAGCCCGTCCTTGGTCCGCGGCTCCCGCCGGTAGGGAAGGGGCCGCTCCAGGTCCGCCACAGCGTCCATCAGCCGTTCCCGCGCATCGCCGAAGGCGGCGCGGGCGTCCACGCCCGACTTCGGCCAGACCGAGGTGACGAGCGTCACCGAATCGGTGTGGCTGTCGAAGATGGCGACGATGCTCGGCCGCGTCAGGATGGCATCGGGGATGCCCAACTCGTCCGGATTGTCGTCCGGCAGCTTTTCCATCAGCCGGACCATGTCGTAGGTCAGGTAGCCGAACAGGCCCGCCGCCATGGGCGGCAGTTCCTCCGGCAGGTTGATCCGGCTTTCGTTGATCAGCGCGCGCAGCGACTCCAGCGGGGCGGCGTCAATCGGCTCGTAGGCGTCGCGGTCGTGCAGCGCCTGGCGGTTGACCTCGGCCTGGTTGCGGCGGCAGCGCCAGACGAGGTCCGGCTTGAAGCCGATGACCGAATAGCGGTCGCGGCGCGACCCGGCTCCGCGTTCCGCCGATTCCAGCAGGAAGCCGAAGGGTCGCCCGTCAGCCAGCTTCATGTAGGCGGAGACGGGCGTCTCCAGGTCGCTCACCAGCGTGGTCCACACGACCTGCGGCTTGCCGGCCGCATAGGCGGTGTCGAAGGCGGTGAATTCCGGCTGAACCTTCACGGGACGGACCCTCAATCAGAAACGGTGGCAGACGCTGGGTTATGGGCGATCATGCCAACGGCACCTGAAGGCGCCCTTGGCATGACCCTCTCGATCAATGCTAACGCATTGATCTGCCGGGTTTTACGGTTGGAAAATGATGGAAGTGATCATTTTCCAACCGTATCAGTTGTTGGTCGCGAAGAACTGCTCGATCCGGGTGGGGTGGACCTCCACCGGATATTGGCCGCGCAGCGCGTTGCCGAACTGGGTCATGATGTCGCTCTGCAGGCCCTGGGCGACCATGCTTTCCACCTGCGCCGTGGTCGCGTCCTTGGCGGCGGGGTCGGCCGGGATGATCTCCTTCAGGCGGGTGATGACCTGCGCGTCGGCGGTGGCGCCGGTTACGACCTCGCCGGGCTTCGCCGCGAACAGCTTACCCACCAGTTCCGCCGTCAGGCCCTCGACGGACTTCGCGTCGCGGGTGAAGGGCGTGGTCATGGCGAACTTGCCGCCGTTCTGGGTGGCGATCTCCTGGGCGGCGCCCTCGGCCCCCAGCTTCAGCTTGCCGGCGATCTCCTGGGCCTTGTCGGCGGCCAGCTTGGCGCGCTTCTCCTCCTGCCAGCCGGCGACGACCTGATCGCGCACGTCGGCGAGCGGCTTCACCTTGGCCGGCGTCACGCCGTCCACGCGCACGGCGAAGAAGACGTTGTTGGCCCCTTCGATCAGGCTGGAGGTGGCGCCGGAGGCAAGCTGGAAGGCCGTCTTCAGCATGTTCGGGAAGTCGGGCAGGTCCGGAGCGGCGTCCTTGCCGTCCGGGGCCTTGCCGCTGCTGTCCACGGCGGCGATCTTCGTCACCTTCAGCCCCTGGGCTTGGGCGACCTCGTCCAGCGAGGCGCCGCTGGCGAGTTGGTCTTCTACGCGGTTGGCGATGGAGAAGACCGAATCGAGCGCCTTTTCCTTCTGCATCTCGGCGAGCAGCTGGGCGCGCACGTCCTCGAAGCTCTTGGTCGCGCCCGGCTGGACGGCGGTGACCGACAGGACGTGCCAGCCGAGGCCGGACTTGAGCGGCTCGCTCGTGGCGCCCTGGGTCAGCGCGAAGGCGGCGTCACCAATCTCCGGAAGCTCGTTGCGGGCGACGTTTTCGAGCGTGATCGGGTCCACGCCCGCCTCCTTGGAGGCGACGGTCAGGCCCTTGGTCTTGGCGGCCTCGGCGATCTGCTTGGCCTTCGCCTCGTCGTCGACCAGCGCCATCTCGACGGTGCGGCGCTCCGGCGTGCCGAACTCGGACGCGCGCTCCTCATAGGCGGCGTGGAGCTGGTCGTCGGGAATCTGGATGTCCTTGGCCAGCGCGTCGGCCGACAGCTGTGCGATGCTGAGCGAGCGGTATTCGGGTGCCGTAAAGCGGACCTGATGGTCCTCGTAATAGCGGTTCAGCTCCGCGTCGTCGGGCACGCCGACGTCGCCGATGCTGGCGTTCGGTAGGGTGATGACCTCCGCCACGCGCTTCTCGCCGCGGTAACGGTATAGATCGTCCACCAGCGGCTTCGGCGGGGTGACGCCCGCGCCGACGGCGCCGGCCACCAGCTCGCGCGCGGTCTCGCGGCGCAGGATGGCGACGTAGCCGTCCTCGGTCAGCTGGTTGTTGCGCAGCACGCTGCGGAACAGGGCAGGGTCGAACTGGCCCTGCGGGTTGCGGAAGGCCGGCTCCTCCGCGATGCGCTGCTTCACCACCTCCGGACCGACCGAAATGCCGAGGTCGCGGGCGGCCTGGTCGTACAGCGCGCGCTGGATCAGCGCCGACAGCGACTGGTCCAGCAGGCCGAACTGGCGCGCCTGCTCCACGGTCAGGCTGCCGCCCAGCATCGGGCGCAGCCGCTCCATCTGGCGGCGGAACTCCTGGTCCAGCTCGGCACGGTCGATGTCCACCTTGCCGACGGACGCCACGGTGCTGGAGATGCCACCCTGGCGGACCATGTCGCCGATGCCCCAGACGCCAAAGCTGAGGATCAGAAGCACGAACAGGATCTTGACGATCCACGAACCGGCGTAATTGCGGATGAACTGAAGCATGGGACCCGAATGAGAGCGCGGATTTCGGCCGGGCGGCCGGGCGGGGCATCATAGGCACCCCGCGAAAGCCCGGCAACACCCCATTTCCCCCGCCATTTTCCCTCCGAAAAGGGTGGTCGGGTCAATCAAATCGCATGGGTGGAAAATGCCCGCGCGGCTTGCTAGACAGGGTCCGCACTTCGCCAAACATTCATACGTCAACAAACAAAGCTGGAGGACCGAACCGCCATGGCCGCACGCCGCAAGCTGATCGCCGGAAACTGGAAGATGAACGGCCTGAAGGCCGACGGGCTGGCACTCGCCTCCGACCTCGCGGGCCGGCTGAAGGGCGCGGGCTCCGTGCCGTTCGACATGCTGGTGTGCCCGCCGTTCCCGCTGCTGTTCCCGGTGGGCGAGGCCATCGCCGACAGCCCGCTGGCGCTGGGCGCGCAGGACTGCCACGCCAAGACCTCCGGCGCGCACACGGGCGACGTCAGCCCGACGATGCTGAAGGACGCCGGCTGCCGCTACGTCATCCTCGGCCATTCGGAGCGCCGCGCCGATCACGGCGAGACCGACGCCCAGATCGCCGCCAAGGCCGCCGCGGCCCACAAGGAAGGCCTGATCGCCATCATCTGCGTGGGTGAGACCGAGGCGCAGCGCGACGCCGGGCAGGCGGACGCCGTCGTCTCCACCCAGCTGAAGGGCTCGATCCCGGAGGGTTCGTCGGCGGCCAACACGGTCATCGCCTACGAGCCGGTCTGGGCCATCGGCACCGGCAAGACCGCCACGCCCGACGACGTGAAGGCCATGCACGCCCACATCCGCGCGGAACTGGCGGGCAAGGTCGCGGAGCCGGACGCCGTTCAGATCCTCTACGGCGGTTCGGTGAAGCCGGGCAATGCCGCGGAACTGATGGCCGTGGACAACGTCGACGGCGCGCTGGTCGGCGGGGCTTCGCTGAAGGCGGACGATTTCTGGGCCATCGGCACCAGTTGCCGCTAGCATCTCGCGGCGGTCCGCGCTAAAAACAATGGGCGCGCGCCACGGGCCCCTCAACAAGGTCCGTGGCGCGCTGTTGGTTTGGGCGACTCCCTGGGATCGCCCCCGCGTTCGAGTGGGCGGTCCTTGCTGATCGCCTGGGGAAGGGCTCAAGGGAACGGGTTGCATGGAATCGGTGATTCTGGTCATACACCTGCTGATCGCACTGGCGCTCGTCGGGGTCATCCTGATCCAGCGGTCGGAAGGCGGCGGTCTTGGCATCGGCGGCGGCAACATGGGCGGCATGATGACCACCCGGGGCACGGCCAACCTGCTGACGCGGACCACGGGCATCCTGGCCGGCTGCTTCATGGCCACCAGCCTGATCCTGGCGATCCTGGCGGGTGCGCACACGCAGCCGACGTCGATCATCGATTCGATGCCGACGCAGCCGGTTCCGGCGCAGCCGACGGCTCCGGCCGCCCCCGCCCAGCCGGCCGCGCCGGCGCAGCCCGCCCCGCCCGTCGCCCAGTAAACGCGGCACGGCTCCGGTCGGGTTTGACGTGAGGCGGCCTCCCCCGAAGCCGCCTCTTTCTTTTGAGGACGGTGCCTCAGGCACGGTCCTCGCTCGGGGAACGGAACAGGCTCTCAAGGTCTTCGGACGGACATGACTCGCTACATCTTCATCACCGGTGGCGTCGTTTCCTCGCTGGGCAAAGGCCTGGCGTCGGCGGCGTTGGGGGCGCTTCTCCAGGCGCGCGGCTACAAGGTGCGGCTCCGCAAGCTGGACCCGTACCTGAACGTCGACCCCGGAACGATGAGCCCGTATCAGCACGGCGAGGTCTACGTGACCGACGACGGCGCTGAGACCGACCTCGACCTCGGCCATTACGAGCGCTTCACCGGCGTGGCCGCGCGCCGTGGCGACAACATCACCACGGGCCGCATCTATTCGACCGTGATCGCCAAGGAGCGCCGCGGCGACTATCTGGGCGCCACCGTGCAGGTGATTCCGCACGTCACCGACCAGATCAAGGACTTCATCCGCGCCGACACGACCGACGAGGACTTCATCCTCTGCGAGATCGGCGGCACGGTCGGCGACATCGAATCGACGCCCTTCCTGGAAGCCATCCGCCAGTTCGGCAACGAGGTCGGCCCGGAGAACGCGCTGTTCATCCACCTGACCCTGCTGCCCTACATCCCGACGGCGGGCGAGCTGAAGACCAAGCCGACTCAGCATTCCGTGAAGGAGCTGCTGGGCATGGGCATCCAGGCCAACATCCTGCTGTGCCGCGCCGACCGCCCGATTCCGGAGAACGAGCGCAAGAAGATCGCGCTGTTCTGCAACATCCGGCCGGAGCGCGTGATCGCTGCCCTGGACGTCGATTCGATCTATCAGGTGCCGATCAGCTACCACGAGGAAGGCTTCGACACCCAGGTGCTGGCCTATTTCGGCCTGCCGACCGACGGCAAGCCGGACCTGTCGCGCTGGACCAACATCATGGAGCGCGTGCGCAAGCCGCAGGGCGAGGTGACCATCGCCGTCGTCGGCAAGTACACCAGCCTGCTCGACAGCTACAAGTCGCTGGCCGAGGCGCTGACCCACGGCGGCATCGCCAACAACGTGAAGGTCAAGCTGGACTGGATCGACTCGGAGATCTTCGAGGACGACACCGCCGTCCAGCGGCTGGAGAACGT
>Ga0065721_10003717_pt1 | contig 95337 bp, 85 predicted proteins | sample Mesricmetagenome_FD_59108 | JGI IMG/M metagenome (GOLD analysis project Ga0065721, IMG submission 59108) | Mesophilic microbial community from rice straw/compost enrichment Sample: eDNA_1 v2 (version 2) | ecosystem: Engineered > Solid waste > Grass > Composting > Bioreactor | place: USA: Davis... | reverse complement strand
CGCCGCGCGCGATCACGGTGACGGCCGGTAGCGGCGCCTCGATCTACGGCAACGCCGCGGCCAACCCCGGCATCAGCCTGACCGCCGGCACGCTGGCCTTCAACGACACGCTCGACTCGCTCGGTCTCGGCAACGATTTCGCGATCACCGACACCACCGGCGTCGGCACCTACGACATCGCCGTGACGAGTGCGGGGGCCAACGCCAACTACACCATCCACACCGAGGTCGGTCAGTGGAGTGTCACGCCGCGTGCGGTCACGATCATCGCCGACCCCGGCCAGACCAAGGTCTACGGCGATGCCGATCCGTTGGCGTTCACCTACACGATCGGCGGCCTGGGGCTGGTCAACAACGACACCTTGAGTGGCGCGCTGAGCCGCGACGCGGGCGAAAATGCCGGCGCCTACGCGATCACTCAGGGCGACCTGACCGACGGCAGCGGCAACTACGCGATCACCTTCGCCGGCGCCGACTTCACGATCACGCCGCGCGCGATCACGGTGACGGCCGGTGGCGGCGCCTCGATCTACGGCGACGCCGCGGCCAACCCCGGCATCAGCCTGACCGCCGGCACGCTGGCCTTCGCCGACACGCTCGACTCGCTCGGCCTCGGCAACGACTTCGCCATCACCGGCAGCACCGGCGTCGGCACCTACGACATCGCCGTGACGGGCTCCAACGCCAACTACTCGATCACCACCGTGGACGGCGAGTGGACCGTCACGCCGCGCGACCTGATCGTGCGGGCCAACGATGTGGCGAAGCGTTTCGGCGTGCCGCACGTCTTCCTCGGCGACGAGTTCAGCACCGAAGGGCTCGTGAACGACGACGAAGTGCTCTCCGCCACGCTCGCCAGCGCCGGCGCCGCGCGCACCGCCGGCCTCGCCGGCTCTCCCTACGAGATCACCATCCAGAACGCGATCGGTGAGGGGCTCGAGAACTACACGATCACCTACGTGTCGGGCGAACTCACCATCGTGAACGACCCCGTGGCCGGCGGTGAAGCCTTCGCCTGGTTCCAGGCGGGCCTCGCCGGCGAAGACATCACGCCCCAGAGCTTCGAAAACGACGGCTCTCAGGGCTTCGCCTTCTCTCCCACCCGCATCCACCCCGGCGCGCTGCTCCATATCTCCGGAGCAGACGTGGAATAAATCCGACAACTCCAGCGCCCAGCCGACATGACCCGTCCTTCCGCTCGCGTTTCCGCATCCCGCTCCCTCCTCCCGTCGCTCCTCGTCGCGGCCGCCGCCGTCCTTCCGCTCTCCGCGCAGGACTACGAGCAGATCGCGCCCAAGCCCGTGCCGACCACGCCGTCCCGCGATCCCCTGCCGCCCGAGCCGCCGCCGCCCTCGGGCGACGACAGCCCGCTGCTCGAAAACCTGCGCGGCGTGCGCATCCTCGACTCCGTCGAGGCGGTGCGCGCCGGCGGCGCGAGCGTCGAGGGACTCGAGCTCGCCACGACCAATCCGCTCCTGAGCACCGAGGCCTTCCGCACCCTGCTCGAGCCGCGCCTGGGCCGTCCGCTCAGCCTGCGCGACATCGACGCGCTCTCGCGCGATATCGTGCTGTATTTCCGCGCCCAGGACCGCCCCTTGGTGGACGTGGTGGTGCCGGAGCAGGACATCACCGGCGGCGTGCTCCAGTTGGTGGTCGTCGAGGGCCGCGTCGGCCGTGTCCGCGCCGAGGGCAACCGCTGGTTCTCCTCCGCGCGCATCGAGGGCGGTGTGCGTCCGCGGCCGGGCGATCCCGTCGTCGCCACGCAGCTCCTCGCCGACCTCGACTGGCTCAACCAGAATCCCTTCCGCTCGGTGGACGTGCTCTTCGCGCCCGGCGAGGCTCTGGGCGAGACCGACATCGTGTTGCGCACGCAGGACCGCCTGCCGCTGCGCCTCTACGTCGGTTATGAAAACACCGGCAGCGAGCTCACCGGCGAGACCCGGCTCTACGCCGGCTTCAACTGGGGCGACGCCTTCGGGCTCGATGGTCAGCTCAACTACCAGTTCTCCGTCAGCGACGACTTCGAGGCGGTGCGCATCCACTCGATGAACTGGAGCCAGCCGCTGCCCTGGCGGCACACCCTCACGTTCTTCGGAGCGCACGTGCGCTCCGAGGCCGAGATCGGCCCCTTCACGCTCTCGGGCCAAAGCGTGCAGCTCGGCCTGCGCTACACCGCGCCGCTGCCCTCGACGCGTGTCTTCGCGCACGAGGTTTACGCCGGCTTCGACTGGAAGCGTGCCGACAACGCCCTCGAATTCGGCATCCCCATCACCGACTCGCTCACCGAGGTGGGCCAGTGGGTCGCCGGCTACCGCGGCACCCTGCACGATTCCTTCGGCGTCACGCGTTTTCAGATCGAAGGCGCCTACAACCCCGCGGGCTGGTTCGCGAACCAGTCGCGCGTCGACTACGCCGGCTCGCGTCCCGGCGCGGAGCCGGAGTTTGCCCACGCTCGGCTCGACCTCTCGCGGCTCACCCGCCTGCCGGCGGATTTCACGCTGAGCCATGCCTTCACGGCCCAGCTCGCCTCGACCAACCTGCTCCCGAGCGAACAACTCGGCGTCGGCGGCCGCCGCTCGGTGCGCGGCTACGAGGAACACACGCTCACCGCTTCCGACGAGGGTTGGACGATCCAGAACGAGCTGCGTCTGCCGCCCTTCAGCCCGATCGGTTGGCTGAGCGCCCGGCGCGAGGCCGGCCCGCTGCCTCCCGCCTGGCGCGACCAGCTGCAGTTCCTGGTGTTCTACGACTACGGCCGCGCGCGGCCCGACGACCGCGCGACGGGATACACCGCGCTCGCCTCCGTCGGCGCGGGTCTGCGCTACACCGTGGGCACGCGGATGAACATCCAGGCCGACTACGGCCACCGCCTGCGCGACCTGCCGGGCGACACCGACGAGGGCCGCTGGCACCTCGGCGCCATGCTCGCGTGGTGAGGGTGGGGCTACGTCGCGGCCATCGGCCAAAGCCTGCGTCGCGACGGAGCAGGAGCCGGTGTAGGTGGTGATGAACGGGGTGGCATCACGCGCAGGCTTGCACCTGCTTCGACGCGTCGCATTCGGCGCTTGCCGGCCCGATGCGTTTTGCAGGCAGCCCCGTGGCCATCGCGATCTCGTCCAGCTCCGTGCGGACGTTCGTCGGCGGGTGGGTCGGCAGCGGACGTTTGCGCGCGAGCAGTTCGTCACGGCGCTCCGGCGAAAGCGATCGCACCGCCCACTCCACGCGCAGCCGATCCACCGTGCGAAGTTCGCGGCTCAGGCATGCGCGCAAAAAGGCGCCGTCCTCGCCGCCGCTGTTGGCGAACATCCAGGTGATTCCCGACGCAGGAGCGCCCGACCAGCGGGCGACGTAGGACGGATACAAGGCCTCTTGTCCCGATTTCAACCGTCGTGGACGTGTCCGAAAAAACACTCCGGCCACCCCGGAGCGGTTTCGGCTTGTCGGTCGTTCGGCGTCGGTCGGCAGGGCGGCCAGTTGAGCCAACACGGGGCGCAACCAGAGTCGGGCCGCAGCCTCGGCCGCCTCCCAGCTGCCGTGGCGGCGCAATGCGAAACAGCGGTAGAAGCGCCGGCCCATCCGCTGCACGCGTGCCATGATGCAGCCTTCCTGCTCGTTACGGGTGAGGTGGCGCGAGGAAGCCGTTTCGTCGCAACCATCGAAGCGGTCTTTGTGCGTCTCCGTGGGTGAGTTGTCGCGAGCACGCCTCATCATGGAGATGCGTAAAGTCACGTAGGGGCCGAGGCAAGCCCCACGGGCGGGGAATTCCCCTATGCGCGCGGGCCGATTTGGCGTATCTCTTGGCGCAGGGCACTTTCCTCGGTCAGTTTTCGAGGAGGCGCAGGGGATGGAGCGGCTTGAACCTGCGAAACCAACGAAACGCGGCGAATCGCAACAGGGGTGGCGCCGCATGAATGCCGTCGATTTGGCGCGCCTCTTACGGAGAGATCGTGGCGCGTTCTGGCGGGATCCCCCGCCCGCGTCACGAGGGGGCAAGGGCCCCTGCTCGCAATCTTAACGGGTGGACGCCAAGGGAGCGCCGGCGGTCGACGCATCCTCCGCTTCGGTGTCGGCGACCAAGGTGGCCTGCACGGAGATCCATTCGTTTTTCACCAATTCGCGAAGTTGCTTCCACACCTCGGCATCGAAGCTCTTCAGCAGCGGGTGGAATTGCTTTTCCAATTGGTAGATCCGGCGCTCGAGCGAACGGCGTTCGGGGCCGGAGGGCAGGGTGGTGGCGTATCGGTAGAGACGATCGATTTCGCCTTCGAGTTTGCGCATCGCGCTGGGCGACGACGGATCGAGAGAATAAAGCGGAATCTGGTCGAGCGGAGTGGCCGGCGAGAGGGAGACGCGGCGCGCGATCACGGACGCCGGGTGGGTCGGAGCGGCGGAGACCGGCGAAAGCACGGCGGCAAAAACAGGAAGAAGAGAGAGCCAGGCAAAACGCACGGAAGACATGGGACAAAAACTTTGCAAAGATTCACACCGGAGTAGTCCACAATCAAGACTCTGATTGGGCAGATTTTTTACCAGTCGGGTCTTCAATGGTGCCGTGGAGACCGAAAATCCGAAGCAAGGGTTGCTTTTGGCGGGATGCCGTCTGGGGTGACGAGCTTCATGTCCTCCTCCGAATATCCCCTCGATACCGTCGAACAACGTGTCAGCTACGGCGTCGCCCGCAACATGGGCGCCAGTCTCGCCCGTCAGGGGCTTGAGATTGATCTCGGCGCGTTTGTGGTCGGCCTCCAAGACGGTCTCGCCAACTTGCCGCCGCGTGTGAGCGAAGCCGCGCTTCGCGCCGCTTTCGAGACCGCTCAGGAGCGTATGGAGGCTCTTGCCGCCGAGCGCGCCGCGGCTCAGTCCGGGGCCGGCAAGGCCTTTCTGGAGGAAAACAAAGCCCGCCCCGGCGTCGTCACCACGTCTTCCGGACTTCAATACGAGGTGCTCCGCGCGGGCACCGGCGCCACGCCCACCGCCGCCCAATCCGTCGAGGTCCATTATCACGGCACCTTGATCGACGGCACGGTCTTCGACAGCTCGGTCGAGCGCGACGAGCCGATCTCCTTCCCGGTGTCGGGCGTCATTCCCGGTTGGGTCGAAGCCCTGCAGCTCATGCAGGTGGGCGCCAAGTGGCGTCTCTTCATCCCGTCCGATCTCGCCTATGGCGATCGCGGCCAGGGACCGATCCCGCCCGGCTCGACCCTCATCTTCGACGTCGAGCTGCTCGGCATCAAATAAGGCGATTCGGCGGCGACCGTCGCGTTTCGGCTTTTTCGGCGCGCCCGTTTCGGGGCGCGCTTTTTCATGCCCGGTTCCGGGGATTCCTCCGGCGCGGACTGCCGGTCGGTTTCGTGTTCGTCGCACGGGGACGGCCCGATTGCGCGCGGGTCGCCCGAAATGGTTTAGTTTTCACGATGAAAACACCTCCCGCGAAACCGATCTCCCGCGCGGCGACGGTGCTCCTGGCTTTTCTCTTCGTCGGCTCCCTGTCCGCGGCTGAACGCGTTGTCGAGATCTCGGAGCTGCCGCCGTCCGTCCGGCAATCGCTCGAGAACTCCGTTCGCGGCGAAAAGATCGAGCGGATCACGGTGCGCAACGCCGGTGGTCGCGTCGTCTACGATGCCGAGTCGACCGGAGGAAACGCCTCCGCGAAACGTCTTCGCTTCGCGGCCGACGGAACCGTCTTGGGCGATGCCCCCGAGACGACCGAACCGACGGAGGCGTCGGCCGGCGCCCCTTCGACCGCCGCGGATCCGGACACGGTGACGGGCACGCCCGTCACGCCCTTCGGCCAGCCGGACACCTATCCGGCGGGGTATCCATATGAGCCCTACATGCTGGCGCCTCCGACGCCGAAGGTGAACCTGGAGGATTTGCCGAAGCCGGCGCGGGCCGCGGTCCGTCGCGAAGCCGCAGACCGGCCGATCGCCTCGATCACCGAGGTGTCGCTGGACGGTCGCAAGGTCTACGTGGCCCGGTTTCGCGATTCCGGTCGCAATCCCCGCGTTTTTGTCGCCGAGGACGGCGCCATCCTTCGGCCCACGGAGAAACCGCCGCTGCTGTTCGGGACGACATTCGCCGACACCCCGGAGCCGGTTCAGCGGACGATCCGCCGCGAATTGGGCGAGGGCGAGATCGTGAAGATCGATCGGCAAAAGGAGAACTCCGGCGAACCCGAGTCCTATGTCGTCGAGGCGAAGGACTCCCGGGGCGAATACCGGCTCCGCGTCGCGACGGACGGACGTTTGCTGGAAAACTCCCGACGACGGGCGGGGGATGCGGCCGACGATTGAGCCGCGTTTCTTCTCCTTCGGGGCGGTCCCGCGTCCGCTTTCGCCCGGTTTTGGCCCTTGGGGAGGCCCCGGCTTTTTTCGATTTGGCGGCTTGAAACGCTCCGCCGCGCTCCGCACCGTGCCCGATTCCGCGCGCCCGTCGCGCTATCGCACCCGCACGCATGGACTCCTCGCTCACCCGTAATTTCTGCATCATCGCCCACGTCGACCACGGCAAGACCACCTTGTCCGATCGTTTGCTGGAATTCACCAACACGGTCGAGCAGCGCGTGCTCACCGACCAGCACCTCGACGCGATGGATCTCGAGAAGGAGCGCGGCATCACGATCAAGTCGCATCCGGTGACGATGTATTACGCGGCCAAGGACGGGCATCGCTACAAGATCAACCTGATGGACACCCCCGGCCACGTGGACTTCGCCTACGAGGTTTCGCGTTCGCTCGCCGCCTGCGAGGGCGCCGTCCTCCTCATCGACGCCGCGCAGGGCGTCGAGGCCCAGACCGTCGCCAACGCCCACCTCGCCACCGCGCAGGGGCTGAAGATCATCCCGGTCATCAACAAGATCGACCTCCCCTCGGCCAACCTCGACCTCTGCACGCAGCAGCTCGAGGACATCCTCATGATCCCGGCCGAGGAGGCCATCCTCGCCTCCGGCAAGACCGGCATCGGCATCCAGGACATTCTCGAGGCCGTCGTCGCGCGCATTCCGCCGCCGCGCTGGACCCATTATCCCGCCACCCGCGCCCTCGTCTTCGACTCGCTCTACGACAGCTACCGCGGGGTTATCACCTACGGCCGCGTCTTTTCCGGCGCGGTCAAGGCCGGCGACCAGATGATGCTCATGAGCAGCGGCCAGAAATCCGAGATCAAGGAGGTCGGCGTCTTCACCCCGAAGATGACCAAGACCGCCTCGCTCGAGGCCGGCGACGTGGGCTACATCGTCTCGAACATCAAGGACACCTCCGAGATCAAGATCGGCGACACGCTCACCCTCGCGCGCCAGCCCGCCGCGGAGATGCTGCCCGGCTACAAGGAGGTTCGCCCGATGGTCTTTTGCGGCCTGTATCCGCTCGAGTCCAACGACTACGAGAAACTCAAGGCCGCCCTCGGCCGGCTGCGCCTCAACGACGCCGCCTTCTTTTACCAGTCCGAGTCCTCCGTCGCGCTCGGTTTCGGTTTCCGCTGCGGCTTTCTCGGGCTGCTCCACATGGAGATCATCCAGGAGCGCATCCGCCGCGAACACGACGTGGAGATCATCAGCACGTATCCATCCGTCGTATACAAGGTGAAGCCGCACGGCGGCGAGGAGATCGAGGTCGACAATCCCATCAACCTGCCCGACCCGGGCACGATCGACTACATCGCCGAGCCCACGATCAAGGCCTCCATCCACATCCCCAACGAGAACATGGGCGACATCCTCTCGCTCGTGATGGAGAAGCGCGGCGTCTGCGAGCACACCGACACCCTCGACTCCACGCGTGTCATGCTCACCTGCACGCTTCCGCTCAACGAGATCCTCGTCGACTTCAACGACCGCCTCAAATCCATCACCCACGGCTACGGCTCGATGGACTACGAACTCGGCGAGTATCGCCAGAGCGACCTCGTGAAGATGGACATCCTCATCAACGGCGAACCGGTCGACGCCTTCGCCAGCATCGTTCATCGCGAGAAGGCCGAGGGCAAGGGACGCGAGCTCTGCGAGAAACTTTCCGAGATCATCCCGCCCCAGATGTTCAAGGTCGCCATCCAGGCCGCCATCGGCGGCAAGATCATCGCCCGCGAAAACGTGAAGGAGATGCGCAAGGACGTGACCGCGAAGTGCTACGGCGGCGACATCTCCCGCAAGCGCAAGCTCCTCGACAAACAGAAAGAGGGCAAAAAGAAGATGAAGATGATCGGCAAGGTGAACATCCCGCCGGACGCCTTCATCCAGGTGTTGAAGAACTGATCCGCTCGCTTCCCGCGGCGTTCCTTTCGCCACGGGCGCTTCCCGGAAAACGCCGTCGGATATTCCCCCCGTCGCCGTTTACCTGACCGAAATGTAAGGCCCCTCGCCTTGCGACGGGGGGCTTTGCGACGACAGGTGGATGGCATGTCGTCTGATCCGATTCTTAACGCAGACAGTTCCTTCCGTCGCATCGCGATGGTGTCCACCCACGGCTATGTGGCCGCGAATCCGCCGCTGGGCGCGGCCGACACGGGGGGGCAGGTCGTCTATGTTCTCGAACTCGCCAAGAAGGTCGCGCAGCTCGGCTACGAGGTCGACATCTGGACGCGCCGCTTCGAGGACCAGCCCGAGCTCGAACACGTCGCCGAGCGCGTGCGCATCATCCGCGTGCCCTGCGGAGGCCCCGACTTCATCTCGAAGGAATACCTTTGCGATTCCCTCGCCGAGTGGTGCGTGCACGCGCTGCGTTTCATCAAGCGCCACGGGCTCACCTACGAACTCATCAACAGCCACTATTGGGACGGCGGCATGGCCGCGCAGACCGTTTCCGAGGCGTTGCGCGTGCCTCACCTGCACACGCCGCATTCCCTCGGCATCTGGAAGCAGCGCCAGATGCAGCGCGATTATCCCGAGGACGCGGAGAACTTCGAGAAGCGGTATAACTTCACCCGGCGCATCAACGAGGAGCGGCGCCTTTACTCGAACTGCGCGCTCGTCATCGCGACCACGCCGCCTCAGCTCGACCTGATCATCCAGGACTACGGCGTGCCGGAGGAGAAGGTGCGGATGATCCCGCCCGGCTACGACGACACGCGTTTCTTCCCGATCGGCGCGGCCAGCCGCGAAGCGATCCGCCAGCGTCTCGGTTTCGAGGGCAAGGTCGTGCTCGCGCTCGGCCGGCTCGCCCGAAACAAGGGCTACGATCTTCTCATCGACGCGTTCTCGCTCCTCGCCAAACGCGAACCCGAGGCGGTGCTCCACCTCGCCGTCGGCGGCGAGCAGCTCAACCCGCGGGAGGAGGAGATTTTGAAGGAGCTCACCGATCAGGCGGCGGCCTCGCCCTACGCCGATCGCATCCGCTTCGGCAGCTTCATCCCCGAGGCCGACCTGCCGGACTACTACCGAGCGGCCGATCTCTTCGTGTTGTGCAGCCGTTACGAGCCTTTCGGCATGACCGCCATCGAGGCGATGGCCTCGGGCACGCCCACCATCGTCACGATCCACGGCGGGCTCTACCGAGCGGTCTCCTTCGGGCGTCACGCGCTCTACGCCGATCCCTTCGATCCCGAGGATCTCGGGGTCATGATGGCGAAGGTGTTTCGCCATCCCCGCCTGAGCGAGCGCCTCTCGCGCATGGGCGCGCACAAGGCACGCAGCCTCTTCACCTGGACCGGCATCGCGCAGCAGTTGATCGCCGCCGTCGAGGGCACTCCCGTCGCCTCGGTCACGCTCGACGACAAGGAGTGGGACGAGCCCTGGACCGAGGGAGACTAGAGCGTGTTTCCATAAACTCCGCGCAAGTGCCGACGCCGATTTGCCATGCCTGAATTCCTGGACCACGAAACCCTCCTTCGGATCCTTCAGAGCGGGACCATCCTCTTGGTCGCCTATCTGCTTTTCATCGGCCTGCGCGGTCGCGCCCACGCTTTCGCGAAATGGGCCAACCTGCCGCGTCTCGCGTTCACCCCGGTGCTCCTGACGCTTCGTTACGGCATTCTCGTGGTGGCGATCCTCCTGGTGCTGGGCCGCTGGGGGTTCCAGGTCGACACGCTGCTCGCCGTGCTCGGCACGGTCCTTGGTCTCGTGGCGATCGGTTTCGTCGCGGTGTGGAGCGTGTTGAGCAATTTCCTCTGCGCCTTCGTGCTCGTGCTCTTCAAACCCTTCGCCGTCGGCGACGAACTGGAGCTCACGGGCGGGGACGGCGTGAAGGGCCGGGTCATCGACATGAGCCTGCTTTTCACCACGCTCGAGGTGGGGCCGGGGGAGACGATCCTCGTGCCGAACAACACTTTTTTTCAGCGCATTTTTCGGCGCCGGGTCGGGACCGTGACGGTCGGGCTCGATTACCAGCTTCGTCAGGAACGGCCCATGCAGGCGGCCGGCGAACCGGTGTCGCAGGCGCGTCCCGCCGCCTGAGGCCCGCAGAGGGCCGCTTTTCGCGAACCCTCGATTCGTTGGGGATGTAGTCCCCGCGTGGATTTTCCGTTTCGTGGTTCGCGAGAGCGAAAAATCCGTCCACCCTGTTTCCACACTTCCCATCCGCCACGCTGCAATGACCCAGACCGCCCCGCGCCGCATCTCCCTTTTCGCCTCCGACCTCGACGGCACGCTTCTTGGAAACCCCGAATCGACCCATCGGTTCAAGCTGGCCTGGGAGTCTCTGCCGAAGGACTCCCGGCCTCGTCTGGTCTACAACTCCGGCCGGAGCGTCGCCGACATGCTCTCCCTCATCGAGGAGCGCAAGCTGCCTCCCGCCGACTATCTCATCGGCGGTGTCGGCACGGAGTTTCACGATCCATGCGACCCCCGCGCCGCGGAGGCGTTTGCCGCGCAGTTCGGCGACGGCTGGAACCTCGAGCTGATCGAGCGGATCGTCGGCGAGACGCCCGGCGTCCAGAAACAACCGCCCGAGTTTCTCCATCCCTACAAGTCGAGCTGGTTCCTGCCGCACGCGGATTCGGAGCAGCTCAACACCCTCCGCCAACGGCTCGCCGCCGCCGGCCTGCGCGTCATCGTCGTCTACTCGAGCCTGCGTTTTCTCGACGTGCTCCCGGCCGAGGCGGACAAGGGCAACGCGCTCGGCTGGCTCTGTCGCCGCATCGGCGTGCCTTTCGAGGAGGTGCTCGTGGCCGGCGACACCGGCAACGACAACGGCATGTTTCTCCTGCCCGGCGTTTCCGGCATCGTGGTGGAGAACGCCCAGCCCGAGTTGTTCGAGGCGGTGGTCCAGCTGCCGGTCTATGTCGCCCGCCACGTGATGGCCGACGGCGTGCTCGACGGGCTTGCTCACTTCGGCGTGATCCCCCGGGTGCCTTCCCCCGAGGGCGTGCCGCCCCCCCGGGAGGTGATCGACTGGCAGTCGACGCTTTTCCGTCAGGAGTCGCTCCAGGCGCTGACCTCGGAGGAGCGGGCGCTCATCGCGGCGGGTTACGAACGGGCGCTCGAAGCGTTGCGCCGCAACATCACGCCGATGGGCTTTTCCGCCTGTTCGCTCAACGACAACACGGTGACGGGCACCGACGTGAACTATCGCAGCGTCTGGGCCCGCGACGGCTGTTTCACCATCGTGCAGACGGCGGAGATGAACGAGCCCGACATCCGCGAGGCGCAGCGGCGCACCCTGCGCACCTTGCTCGACACCATGAGCGTCAACGGCCAGGTGCCGGCCAACGTGCGCATCGACGACGGCACGCCCGACTATTCCGGCGTGGGCGGCATCTGCTCGATCGACAGCGGGCTCTGGCTCGTCATCGCGTTTTACCACTACGTCACGCAGACGCGCGACTTCGACCTGCTCAAGGAATACGCGCCGCGCCTCCAGCGAGTGATGGACTGGCTCAGCGCCCACGACAGCAACAACGACGGATTGCTCGAAGTGCCCGAGGCCGGCGACTGGACCGATCTCTTCGGCCGGAGCTACCACGTGCTTTACGACGAGATCCTCTGGTATCGCGCCAACGTCTGCTTCGGCCGCCTGCTCGAATACCAGGAGGACTTCGTCCGCGCCGCCGACTACCTGCGCTGGTCGCAAAACATCGCGGGCCGCATCAAGACCACCTTCTGGCCGACGACGACCCCGCAGCCCGGCACCGTCTCCAGCTTTTCCGACAGCCAGGCCGCGCTCGGCGACGCGCAGTATCTTTTGGCGGAAATCACCCCCTTCGCCTTCAACTGGCGCTGCGACGTGCTCGGCAATCTGCTCGCCTTCCTCACCAACGTGATCGACGCCGACCGCGCGCGCATCGCCTTCCGCTTCATGTGGGGCGTGGGAGTCAACGAGCCCTGGCCGGCGGCCAACCTTTACCCGGTCGTTCAGGCCGGCGATCCCGACTGGCGCGCCTACTACACGGTCAACCTGCTCAACCTGCCGCATCACTACCACAACGGCGGCATCTGGCCCTTCATCGGCGGGCTCTGGGTTCGCTTCATCCATCGCTTGGGCATGCACGAACTCGCGAGTCGCGAACTCGTGAAGCTCGCCCGGGTGAACGAACTTGGACGCGAACGACCGTGGGAGTTCAACGAGTGGGTGCACGGAGTCACCGGCCGGCCGATGGGCAAGGCCTACCAGGCTTGGTCGGCCGCGGCCTACCTGCGCGCCTGCCAGGAGTTGCACCTGGGGATCGATACCCGCTCGGGCAACGAGTAGGTCCGCGTCTTTCGGCGGGAGCCGACCGGGGTGAAACACGGATGCACCCCGGTGGCGGCTATACTTGCGGCGGGCGACGATCTTCGCTCCCTTCCTCGTTCCCATGAGTTCCGCCGCCTCCGTTCCCGCTTCCGCCGCCGTCCCCGTGTCGCCCGAGTCGTTGCCTGACAAGGCCGGCCGTTTCGGCGTCTTCGGCGGCTGCTACGTGCCCGAGACCCTCATGACGGCGCTCAAGGAGATCGGCGAAGTCTACGAGACGGCCCGGCACGACCCCGCCTATCTCGACGAACTCACCCGGCACCTGAAGGAGTTCGCCGGCCGTCCCACCGAGTTGTATTTCGCCTCGCGCCTCACCGAGCACTGCGGCGGCGCGAAGATCTATTTCAAACGCGAGGACCTGCTCCACACCGGCGCGCACAAGATCAACAACGCCATCGGCCAGGTGCTGCTCGCGAAGCGCATGGGCAAGTCGCGCATCATCGCCGAGACGGGCGCCGGCCAGCACGGCGTCGCCACCGCGGCGGTTTGCGCCAAGTTCGGTCTCCAGTGTCGCGTCTACATGGGCGCGGTCGACATGGAGCGACAGGCATTGAACGTCTTCCGCATGCGCCTGATGGGGGCGGAGGTCGTCGGCGTGGAAACCGGCCAGAAGACGCTGAAGGACGCGGTCAACGAGGCCATGCGCGACTGGGTGACCAATGTAAGGAGCACCCACTACATTCTCGGTTCGGCGCTCGGCGCGCATCCGTATCCGATGATGGTGCGCGATTTTCACCGCGTGATCGGCCGGGAGGCGCGCGCGCAGATGCTCGAGCGCGAAGGGCGTCTGCCCGACGAGATCGTGGCCTGCGTCGGCGGCGGCTCGAACGCGATCGGCGTGTTCTTCGATTTTCTGAAGGACGAAAAGGTGCGGCTCGTGGGCGTCGAGGCCGGCGGTCTCGGCATCAAGCGCGGCGAACACGCGGCGCGTTTCGAGGGCGGCAAGCTCGGCGTCCTGCAAGGCTGCAAGACCTACATTCTCCAAAACCCGGACGGCCAGATCGAGCTGACGCATTCGGTGTCGGCCGGTCTCGACTACGCGGCGATCGGGCCGGAGCACGCGTTCTATCGCGACACCGGTCGCATCCGCTACGCCTACGCCTGCGACGACGAGGTCATCGAGACCTTCCAGCTCGTGTCCCGTCTGGAGGGCATCCTGCCGGCCTTGGAGAGCACGCACGCCATCGTCGAGGGCCTGAAGCGCGCGAAGCAGATGCGCTCCGACGAGATCCTGCTCATCAACCTGAGCGGTCGCGGCGACAAGGACGTGAACCAGGTCGCGAAGATGCTCGGCGTGAACCTGCACTGAGCGCGGCGGGCGGGGTGGGGCGCGTCCTCATGCGGTCGCGCCTCGCGTCGTCTTCGCGGCGCCGGGCTTCGGGTTATTCGAAGCGCAGGGCGTCGATCGGGTCGAGTTTCGCGGCCTTGTGCGCGGGGTAGAAGCCGAAGGCGATGCCGACGAAGGCGGAGAATCCGACGGCGAGCGTGACGGACGACGTGGAGACTTGGGTGGGCCAGCCGTTGAGGCGGGAGAGGAGTTCGGCGAGACCGACGCCGAGGAGCACGCCCATGGCGCCGCCGAGCATGCTGAGGATCATGGCCTCGATGAGGAACTGCACGCGGATGTCGCGGTCGTGCGCGCCGATGGCGAGACGAATGCCGATCTCGCGGGTGCGCTCGGTCACGGAGACGAGCATGATGTTCATGATGCCGATGCCGCCGACGAGAAGGGAGACGCCGGCGATGGCGCCGAGCAGGGCGGTCATGGTGCGCGAGGTGGCGGTGGCGGCCTCTGCGAGTTCGAGCTGGTTGCGCACGTTGAAGTCGGGCTCGCGCCCGCCGCGGCGCTGCTGAAGCAGGTCGGTGATCTCCTGCTGGAGGCGGGGCATGGCGACGGCGGAGGGTGCCTCCACGATGATGCTGTTAACCGTGTTTCTCCAGCGGAACACCCGGCTCATGAAGCTGGTGTAGGGCATGAGGATGCAGTCGTCCTGGTCCTGGCCGAAGAAGTTGAAACCTTTGGAGGTGAGGATGCCGAGCACCTGGAAGGGGACGTTGTTGATGCGGACGGTCTGGCCGACCGGGTCGACGTCGGGGAAAAGCTGTTTCGCGATGGTGGCGCCGATGATGCAGACCTTCGCGGTGCCCCGGACTTCGTAGTCGGTGAAGAGACGGCCTTCGGCCAGGGGCCAGGCGCGGATGGTCGTGTAGTCGGGCGAGACGCCGTAGACGGAGGTGCGCCAGTTGAGGCCGTTGCCGAGGACCTGCCAGCCTTGGCGGACTTCCGGGCTGACGGCGACGGCCCCGGCGATCTCGCGCCGGATGGCGTCCGCGTCGTCGACGGTGAGGGTGTTGGAGCTGCCGAGGCCGCCGCGTGCGCCGGAGGTGGTGGCGCTGCCGGGAAGAATGGCGATGACGTTGCGCCCGAGGGATGCGACCTGGGCCTCCACCTGGGCCTTCGCGCCGTTGCCGATGCTGACCATCGTGATGACGGCGCCGACGCCGATGATGATGCCGAGCGCGGTGAGGGCGGAGCGGAGCTTGTTGCGGCGCAGGGCGCGGAGGGCGATGACGGTGGTGGCGAGAAGGCGCATGCTAGGCGAGGAGCGAGAGGCGGGGATCGGGGAGCCCGGACATAAACCGCGGCGAAAAACTCAGGCGGCGGAATCGCCGGCGAAGGGGGCGCTGGTGAGCTGGGCGGCGGCTTCGGCGCCGAGGAGTTTCTTGAGCTCCTCGGCGGCGTTGAGGCGGTTTTGCACGGGCTCGTCGCGGACGACGAGGCCGTCGCGGACGACGAGGATGCGTTTGCAGTATTGGGCGATGTCGAGCTCGTGGGTGACCATCACGATGGTGATGCCCTGTTCGTTGAGGCGTTGGAAAACGCCCATGACCTCGACGGAGGTCTTGGAGTCGAGGTTGCCGGTGGGTTCGTCGGCGAGGAGGAGGCGGGGTTCGTTGACGAGGGCGCGGGCGATGGCGACGCGCTGCTGCTGGCCGCCGGAGAGCTGCGAGGGGAGGTGGTCGAAGCGGTTGGCGAGGCCGACGATCTCGAGCGCGGCCATGGCGCGGCGGCGCATCTCCTTGGCGGGCACGCGGCGATGGGAGTAGAGCATTGGCAGCTCGACGTTTTCCAAGGCGCTGGTGCGGGGGAGGAGGTTGAAGCCCTGGAAGACGAAACCGAGCTTCTGGTTGCGCAGGTCGGCGCGCGCCTCGCGGTCGAGGCCGGCGACGTCGACGCCGTCGAGGAGGTAGCTGCCCGAGGTGGGACGGTCGAGGCAGCCGAGGGTGTTCATGAGCGTGCTCTTGCCGGAGCCGGAGGCGCCCATGATGGCGATGAACTCGCCGCTGTGGATATCGAGCGAGACGCCGCGCACGGCGTGCACTTCGAGCTCGCCGGTGCGGTAGGTGCGGCGGATGTCGCGGAGTTGGACGACGGGAGAGGACAAGGCGGGCGAGGGCGGAGTGGAACGAGGAGGGATGGGCGGACGATTTTGTCAGAAGCGGCGCGGGGTCTGGCGACCGCCGCCGAAGGGATTGGCCGCCGGACGGCCGGAGGAGCCGGAGGCCGCGAGTTCCTCCGCGGTGATGACATTGGTGATGACCTGATCGCCTTCGGAGAGGCCGGAGAGGACCTCGGTGTTGACTCCGTCTGTGATTCCGAAGCGGGCGATGACGGCGCGGGCGCGGGGCGCCTCGGGCGTGCCGGCGGCGAGGTAGACGGTGCGGGTGGTCTCGGTCACCGGGGAGGCGGCTCCGCCGCGGCGACCGCGGCGTTCGGGGAGGACGATGCCGCGTTCGGCGGCGAGCGCGCGGACGCGTTCCATGACCGCGGCGGTGGGGCGGCCTCCGGTATGGCCGACCTCCTTGAGCAGCGATTCGAGGTTTTGGGTCGCGGGGGCGGCGGATGCGGGGGCGCCTTCGGTGTCGGCGGGAATGACGAGTTCCTCGGGCACGCGGGCGCGGAGGGCGGCGTTACCGACCAGCAGGGCGTCGTGACGCTCCTGGACCACGATGGAGACGTCCGCGGTCATGCCGGGCTTGAGCCGGAGGTCGTCGTTGCGGACGTCGATGATGGTGACGTAGCTGACGACGTTCTGTTCGCGGACGGGGTTGTTGCGGATCTGGCGGACGGTGCCGCGGAAGGACTGGCCGGGGTAGGCGTCGACGGTGAAGTTCACCTGCTGACCCTCGCGCACGTTGCTGATGTCGGCCTCGGCGACGGAGGCGTTGATCTGCATCTCGCGGAGATCGTTGACGAGGACGAACAACACCGGGGCGGAGGTGCTGGCGGAGATGGTTTTGCCGGCGATGGCGGGGCGGTCGAGGACGAGGCCGTCGATCGGGGCGGTGATGGTGCAGCGGTTGAGGTCGACCTTGGCGGTCTCGACGGCGGCTTTGCGCATGAGGAGCTGGGCGTCGGCCTGCGCGAGCTGGGCCTCGGCCTGGTCGAGTTCCTGTTGGGAGACGAGGTTGCGCTCGTGGAGCGAGCGGATGCGCTCGGCGTTGAGGCGGACGAGCTGGTGGTTGGCCTGGGTGTTGGCGAGCTCGGCCTCGGCCTGGCGGAGGCGGTTTTCGTAGGTGGCGGGGTCGAGGCGGGCGAGGACGTCGCCGGCCTTAACGCGGGAGTTGTAGTCGACGAAGACCTCCTGGATCAGGCCGGAGATCTGGGAGCTCACGTCGACGGTGGCCACGGGCTGGATGCCGCCGCTGGCGGTGACGTTCTGGGTGAGGGTGCCGCGGGTGACGGTGACGGTGCGGAAGGAGACGGGCGCCGCTTTTCGGCTCTCGTTCCACCAATAGAGCGCGCCGGCGACGGCGGCGATGACGACGAGAGGAAGGATCAGGCGGCGGGGGCGGAAGGGCATGAGAAACAGGACGTGAAAAGGGTCAGAGAATGAATTCCGAGGCGTGGGACCAAGAGTGAATCCACGAAAACACGGACAAAATTCGGCGGTGAACGGGAAGTTGACGGCTGTGTATGCGGGGAAACGGAGATATGAAGAGCCCGAAGAGGGTGATCCGAGGAGACCGGACGAACTCGGCTAGACGCCGGGGAATCGCGCGGGTTGCACGCAAACGGACGGCTCCAGTGAAATGTTTTGGGGACCGGGCGCGTCGTTGACAAAGGACGTCCGGCCGGGTCTGGTGACCCTTTTCCATGTCGATTGTCATCTGGCTCCTTACCTTTGTCCTGGTCCTGCTGTCGGTATTTCTCGTGCTGGTCGTGTTGATGCAGAAGTCGAAATCCGACGGCGGTGTCGGCGCGGCTCTCGGCGGCGGCATGACGGAGGCCACCTTCGGTGCGGACACGGGCAACATCCTGGCCACGCTGACGCGCAACGGCACGATCGTCTTCTTCGTTCTCTCCTTCGGACTCTATCTCGCGCACATCTACCGCCATCAGGATGATCGCACCAAGGTGACGTTGCCGTCCATGGAGGCGGAGGCCGAAGTCCCGGCGGCGACGGCCGTCGAGACCCCGGCGGCCCCCGAGTCGGGCGAGACCGCGATCAGCGTTCCCGCACCGGAGACCGTTCCGGCTCCCGCGGAACCGGCGAACTAAGATCGGGGTCTTTTCGCGCGTGGCCCGCCACCGCTTTTCCCTTTCCCGGCAGACGGCTTCGTCCGTCTGCCTTTTGTTTGCCCTGACGATCACCGGATGGGCGCCGACGCCCCTGGCGGCGCAATCGCGGTTGAACCGGCCGCCGCCGCGCTATGTGCAGCTGACTCCTCCCGACCAGGCGAAAGGCGCGGAGATACTGCGAGAGATGCGGGCCGCGGGACCGGACGGCGGCTATTACCTGGAGTTCGAGTTGCGGGTGTTGCCCCGACGCGGGGAGGAGCGCCGCATTCCGGGCCGTCTGTGGGGAGGGCGGAATCGTGAAGGCCCGGTGACGCGTCTGAGTTTGGCCGGGGCGGGCGAAGCCGGCGAAATCGGGGAAAAGCGTCTGCTCGTGCAAGGCGGGCCGAAACCGGCGGCGTGGCAGTGGCCGGCGTCGGACGGTTCCTCGGCGATCGAAGTGGACGAAGGGGCCTTGTTCGCGCCGCTCGCGGACACGGACCTGTCGGCTTTCGACCTGCAGATGCCGTTCCTTTACTGGGCGGATTTCGTCTACGAGGGGAAGACTCGCCTGAACGACCGTCCGGCGGACACCTTCCTGCTGTATCCGCCGGCATCGCTGGCCGGGCGCCGGCCCGAGTTGATGGCGATGCGCGTGTATCTGGATACTCAATACCACGCGTTGGTGAAGGCCGAGCAGCTCGGGGAAAGCGAACGCGTGCTGAAGTCCATGCGGGTGGTGGAGCTGAAGAAGATCGGCGAGCGTTGGATCGTGAAGTCGGTCGAGCTGCGCGACGAGATCACGCGCAACAAGACGCGGTTTGTCGTGACCGCCGCGGCGCTCGGACGGGATTTCGCGGGCGGACTTTTCGAACCGGGCAATCTGTCTTCGACCTTGGCCGCGCCTTCTTCGCTCACCCGCTTGGCGGAGTGAGCGGTCGGGGGATCGAAGAAAGGCAAACGCCGGGCGGGAGGCGCGTCCCTCCGGCGTTTCGCTTTAAGCGATCAGGCTTTGGCCGGTAGCGCGGCGCTCGTCTCGCTGCGCCAAGGCAGCCCGGGGATGACGGCGAAGGCGATGAGCGTGAACTGGCTGAGGGCGAAGAAAACGAGCGCCCAGAAGCCGCGGTCGGTGAAGCCGTAGCTGTGCAGGCCGACGCCGAGCAGGTTGGTGCCGAACCAGCTCCAGCTCGTGACGATGTTGCCGAAGACGGCGAGCGCCATGATGCCGCGCGGGCCGGCGAGTTTGCCCCAGCGCACGTGGAGGATGAGAGCGTTCCACAACACGATGATGAGGGCCCCGTTTTCCTTCGGATCCCAGCCCCAGAAGCGACCCCAGGATTGGTCGGCCCAGATGCCGCCGAGGATGGTGCCGACGAGGCTGAAGAGCGTGGCGAAGCAGGTGACGCCGTAGACCATGCGCTCGATGGCGGTGGCGGTCTGGGTGTCGAGTCCGCGGGTGAACACGCCGCGCAGAATGTAAAGCGCGGCGAGGAAGCCGGCGAGGTAGGTGGCGCTGTAGCCGATGGTGATGACGACGACGTGGGTCGCCAACCAGAAGTTGGAATCGAGCACCGCGCGCATCATCTCCATCGTGTCGCCGCCGAGCGAGAGGTGGTGGGCGATGATCAGGCCGGCGAAGCCGATGATGCCGCCGACGGCGGAGGCGAGGCCGCGAGGATGGATCTTCTCGAGGATGAGGCAGAGCCCGACGGCGCCCCAGGCGACGAAGAGGGCGGAGGAGTAGAGATTGGTCACGGGAGGGCGCCCCTCGATCCACATGCGGGTGAGGATGCCGGCGCTCATGAGAACGAAGGCGAGCGCGAGAAGGTAGAAGGCGGAGCGTCCGAAGATCTCCGGCCAGCGCAGCCACGAGAGGAGCGCGAGGAGGAGGGCGGAGAGGAACAGGACCATGCCGGAGTAGAAAGGCGCGGCGGCCTTGAAACGCGTCTCGGCCTCGACCTTGCCGAGATGGGGGGCGAAGCGTTTGGTCATGGTGCCGCGGATCTTGCCCAGCAGCTCGTTGAAGCGCGGGGCGTCCCGGTCTCGCCAGAGCTGGGCGAGCGCGGCGAAACCGAGGGCGTGGGGATCGATGGAATGGGTTTCGAAGGCCCTGCGCAGCACCTTGCCGGTCGTTTGCCAGGCGAAGTCGTCGGGCTCGTCGGCTCCGGGCGGAATGGCGAGGAGGTGGCCGTTTTTCTCCATGAAATCGAAACGGTGGAACAGATCGATCAGCGTGCTCGCGGCTTGTTCGTCGTGAGGTTGCTTTTGGTCGCGCAGGCGAAGCGCCTCGAGCCGGGCGGGCAGCTTTTCCTCGAATTCGCCGAGCGCGGACAGAGGCGAGTCGAGTTCGGGCGGGACGAGGGAGGCCTGGAGTCGGACGTAGAGGGCGACGTTGTCGCGGAGCGCGATCACGGCGCGTTGAAACGGGGTGCGACGCTGGGGCTCGATCGGTTGCGCGAGCCCGGCCTGGCGTTGGAGCTCCCCGAGGGCGGGGGCGAACTGGGCGTAGGCGAAACGTTTTTTCCCGACGCCGTCCTCTTCCTTGATGTTCAGGAGCGCGAGGAGATCGGGGTGGACGATCTCGAAGACCGGGTAGGCGTTGGCCTTGCGGTCGTCGAGGAGCACGTCGGCCAGCCAGCGGGAAGGGGCGAGCTTGGTGCCGTCGGCGAGGCGGACGGTCTGACGTCCCTGGAACTGGAGCAGGGTGGCGCGTGCGACCGTATCGAGCGGCTTGATACGGCCGCCGACGAGCACGGGCATGCGCCCGAAGGCGACGTGGTCGGGTTCGTCGGCGGGGACGGACGGAGGGCGAAGCGTCGAGGCGACGTAGGCGAGCCCGAGGAGCAGGACGAGGAGGGGGATCAGTTTCTTCATGACGGCGCGGCGCTCAGGCGGAAAGGGAGGCGTGGGAGGCGGGGCGCGGCGCGGCGAACCACGCCGACACGTCAGGTCGGGAGAAGGCGCGGCAGAGGGCGAGCAGGCCGGCGGCGGTGAGCGCGTGCACACCGATCACCACCCAGCGGAGGATCGCGTCGTAGATGTCCCCTCCGAGGAATCCGTAAGCGACCACGCCGGCGAGAATGGCGAGGGAGGCCCAGGCGTAGAGCCGGAGCAGCGAAGCGCTCCAGGCGCGGCGCGAGGCGATCCCGCCGAGGAGCGTGCTGCAGACGAGGAACTCGATCACTAGAACGCCGAGGCCGATGGCGGCGGTCGCGCCGGTGGCGGCGGCGGTGACCCAAAGGCCGACGAGACCGGCCATGAGACGCAGGGCGAGGACAAGGCCGAGCGAGATCACGGGGGCGGGGGCATCCGCGGCGGAGGTGTTTCCGCGGCCGGCGCCGCGGCGGGCGATGAAGACGACGAGATGCCAGCCGAATTGCCAGAAGAGGCCGACCGACATGAGGAGGCAGCTCAGGTAGGGGATGACCCAGGAGGGATTGCGGACGACCTGGAGAACCGTCGTCTTGTCGTTGTTGTCGAAGCCCGCCTGGTAGAAGGTCATGCCGTCGTAGCGGAGCGGGTTGTTCATGAAGATGAGCACCTCGCGGTCGGTGACGCCGTCGGGCGTGGTCAGGCGCACGCGGCTGGAGAAATTCCTCGGGATTTCGGTGCCGGCGTAGCGTTCGTGGGTGAAGTCGAGCAGCGTGAGCGAGTAGGGTTTGTAGGCGCGTTGAAAGCGGAGGGAGAGCGCCCATTCGCGGCCGGCGTAGGAGAAGCGCTGCGGCTCGGTGATCATGGTGGAGACGAGGAAGACGCCGAGGCTGCCTTCGGGGGCGATCAGCTCGACGAGGGCCGCGGGCAGGTTGCGCTTGTTCTGCTCGTAGGTCATCGGCAGCGGGGCGAGAAGCAGCCGGGGACCGATGCCGCGATTGGAGGTGTTCTCCACGGGTTTGAGCATCGGCGGCGCCTGCTCCTTCATTGCGAGCGCGGCGTTCGGGTAATAGGCGCGGGCGGCGACACGGAAGGGCAGGGCGGGAACCTGGATTTCGACGGATTTCGCGGCGGCGCGGGCGAGGCGTTTTTCGGGGATGACGGTGACGACATCCTTGTCCGGGGCGGTGACGTCGACGATGGCGAGTTCGTTGAAGCGCCAGCTTTCGGAGTAGTTCTTCGTCTGCCCCTCATCGAGGCGCATCTGGTATTCTTCCTGAAAGAGGCCGGTGAAAAGTTCGCCGAGCAACAGGAGGATGAGGCCGAAGTGGACGAGCTGGATGCCGGCTTTTTTCCAGGTGAAGGCGAAGCGTTTTGCGTGCGCGGCGACGAGATTGAGAAGCAGAAGTCCGCCGATGAAATAGCCGCCGGGAAAAACGGGGAGGGGGATGCCCTTGATCTCGTGCAGGACGATGAAGCTCTTGAACCACTTCTCCTGCACGGCCCAGATGCCGAGGTGGACCTGGTCGATCGTCGCGAGAAAGACGAGGATGGCCGAGAGCGCGAGCAGCGCGACGGTGAGCTGGAGCGAAACGAAGAATCGGACGAATTCGCGGTATAGTTCGCGCATGGCGGTGAGCGTGGAGACGGGAGCAGGGGAGCGGTGGCGAGGGGGGATTCGGGGCGCGGTGTGACGGAACGGGGTGGATCTCCCTGCTCCAGGTTCCTTGCCCCACGCTCTCAGTTGGCGGGGTGAAGGGAGCGGATGAGGGCGAGGAAGTTGTCCCTCTCTTGCGACACGACGGTGTCGGGACCGGTGAGTTTGAAGAACCAAGTCGAACCGGAGTAGGGCACGATGGCCCCGATCACGCGTTGAGACGGCACGGAGGGACCGACGAGTTCGACGATGTCGATGTGGAGCGCGCCGACGTGGAGGTGTTGCAAGGCCTTGCCCAGTTCGGTTTCGGCGATCGGGGGAAGCGAGAGCTGTTGGCGCCAGCGGTTCACATTGGCGAGATTGCCGCCGACGTCGCCGGGGAAGGCGGTGACGGCGAGCTCGGCGCCGGGCGCCCCGTTCTCGCCGGGGATGAGGAGCGTGGCTTTGCGCATCGGACGCTCGGGGCCGGTGTTCCACGAGGCGGGGGTATCCCATGCAAGGCCCGGGCCGGTGGCGGTGTCGACGGGGATGTCGGCCATGTTGGCGCTCATCGCGGCGCCCGGCGCGGCGGGAGCTCCGGCCGGAGGCGGGGTGTTGTTCGCCGAATCGGCCGGTGCGGCGGGTTCCTTCGCGACGGCGTAGGTGCGAATCTCGTCTCGGCGGCAGGCGGCACCGCCGAAGGCGACGGCGCCCAGAAGCGCGGCGAAGAGAAAAAGGGAGGGTCTGCGCATGGCGGAAAAGGGAAAGTGTCGCCCGGTCCGGCCCCGAGAGCAACCCATTCCGGCCGTTTGCGGGGAGCGCGCGGACAAGGAGCGCGCGGCGCTTGTGCCGGACGCGTTGGCGAGGCAGGGTAAGCGCATGAGTCTTCAGACGATGGGCGACACCGCCTATTTGGTAACTTTCGAGGGGGAACCTGACGCGGCTTTGCTGGCCCGGGTGCGTGCTTTCGCGGCCGGACTCGCCGCGGATCGTCTGGAGGGCGTGACGGAGATCGTTCCGGCTTACGGCAGCGTGGGCGTCGTTTACGAACCGGAACGCGTGCCGACTTCGCATGGCGAGCTGCCTTGGCGCGTCGTCGGCGAATGGCTGGAACGGCACCTCGCGGGGAAGGCGGCCTCCGCTCCGCGGCAGGCCCGGCGACCGCGTGAGCACAAGGTGCCGGTGGTCTATGGCGGCGAGGCGGGGCCGGATCTCGCGCACGTGGCGGCGGGGGCGAAGTTGTCCGCGGACGCGGTGGTGAAACTCCACACGGGCGTCACCTACCACGTGGCGGCGATCGGTTTTACTCCGGGCTTCCCCTATCTGCTGGGGTTGCCCAACAAACTGGCCACGCCGCGACGCGCGACGCCCCGGCTGCGCGTGCCCGCGGGCAGCGTGGGCATCGGCGGATCGCAGACGGGAATTTATCCGGACGAGACCCCCGGCGGCTGGCAGTTGATCGGACGCACCTCGATGGCGTTGTTCGACCCGTTGCGGGCGGACTCCCCGGCCTTGTTCGCGGCGGGCGACCGGGTGCGCTTCACGGCGGTGGAAAAACTTCCGGCGCCGGCGGAGCGTGAATCGCCGGACGCCGCCGTCGCCGCGCCCGGCCCGACGGCGTTCGTCGAGGTCGTGAAACCCGGCGCGATGACGACCGTGCAGGATCTCGGGCGTCGTGGTTTCGCCGCCTTCGGCGTGGGAGTGGGCGGCGCGCTCGATCCCTGGGCCGCGGCCGTGGCCAATCTCGCGGTCGGCAATCCGCCCGGAGCGGCCTTGTTTGAATGCACCTATGTCGGACCGGTGCTGCGGTTTTCGTCCGACTCGGTTGTCGCGGCGGTCGGCGCGGAAACCTCGGGGCTGCCCCCCGGACGCCCGGTGGCGGTGCGCGCGGGCGAAGTGCTGGATTGCTCGGCGTTGACGAGAGGGGCCCGGCTGTATCTCGCCGTCGCGGGCGGTCTCCACGTGGCTGCCGTGATGGGAGGCGCGGGCACGGCGGTGGGGGCGCGTTTCGGAGGATTCGAAGGACGCGCGCTCGCGGTCGGGGATCGCATCGCCTGCGGTTCGGGTGACGCGCCGGCGACAGGCGGGAATTGGCGGCTTGCGGCTCCCGTTCCTCCGCCGTCGCGCAAGGAACGGGTGGAGGTGCGTTTGATCCCGGGGCTGGACTGGAATCGGATCTTCAAGCGCTTTGGCCCGGGCGGGGGGGGGCGCGCGGTGGAGTCGCGTCGTTTCCAACTCAGCACAAAATCGAACCGGATGGGGCTGCGTCTCGGCGGGGAACCCTTTTCGGTTCCCGGCGGTGCGGGGGAACAGACGTCGCGTCCGGTGGTGCCGGGCACGGTGCAACTGCCGCCCGACGGGCTGCCGATCGTGCTGATGGCGGAAGGGCAGACCATCGGCGGTTATCCCCAGCTCGGCCAGGTCGCGTCGGTCGACCTGCCGAAGCTCGCCCAGGCGCGTCCCGGCGCGGAGATCGTGTTCAGGCTGTGCGACGTGTCGGCGGCGCAGCAGGCAAGACTGCGCGTGGCGGCGGATTTGGCCCGCCTGCGCGTGGGATTGGGCATGTATCGGTGAAAGAGGTGAACATGGTCGCACAACCGGAACACGCGGAACACGCGCGCGGCGCGATCGACCTCAACGCCGACGTCGGCGAAGGGGGCGCTTTCGACGCCGAACTGTTCGCCTCGGGCATCTCTTCGGCGAACGTCGCCTGTGGCGCCCATGCCGGCGATCGGGCCACGATGGCGGCGGCTTGCGCGCTGGCGGTCCGACACGGGGTGGCCTTGGGGGCGCATCCGGGTTACGCCGACCGCGAAGGTTTCGGCCGACGCGAACAAACCCTCACGCGCGAGGCGGCGTCGAGGCTTCTCGACGAACAGTTGGACGCGCTCGGGCGCGAGGCGGCGCGGACGGGAGCTTCGGTGCGTCATGTGAAACCCCATGGCGCGCTTTATCACCAGGCCGACCGCGAGTCCTGGTTGGCTTCGCTCGTGGTTTCGGTGGCGCGCCGGCATTGGCCGTCCGTGCGAATCTTCGGCCCGCCCGGAGGGGCCTTGGAAGAGGCGGCGCGTCAGGCGGGCGCGGTTTTTGTCGCCGAAGGTTTTATCGACCGCGCCTATCGTCCGGACGGACGTCTCGTGGCGCGTGGCGATCCGGGAGCGGTGCTGCACGAGGAGTCGGCCGCGGTGGCGCAGGCGTTGACTTTGGCCGGCGCAGGTCGGGTGCGAACGCTCTGTGTGCACGGCGACGGCCCGGCCGCGTTGCGCCTGCTGCGCGCGGCGCGAGCGGCTTTGCTCGGGGCGGGCTTCAGGATCGAGGCGCCGGGCGATTGACGTCGCCGCCTTCGGCGCGAGACGCCGGGGCCGAGACGGGCAAGGGGCCGGGCGGCGCGACCAGCAGCGCGAGGCCGCCCGCGACGAGGAACAATGAATAAAAGGTGCCTCGGCTCAGGCCGAGGATCAGGCCGGCGTCGGGTTCGCGGAAGATTTCGCCAAAAGCGCGGACGAGCGCGTAGCCGATAAGGAACCAGCCGGCGACGCGACCGGGCGAACGGCGCACGAGTCCCGTTCGCCAGACGAGCCATTGCGTGAGAGCGAGCAGCAGCAGCCCTTCGAGCGCCGCGGCGTAAAGTTGCGAAGGATGCCGGGCCGGGATGAGTTCGATCGGCGTGCCCGGTTCGGCGCTGGCGGGAAAGATCACCGCCCACGGCACGTCGGCGGGTTTCCCCCAAAGTTCTCCGTTGATGAAGTTGGCCACCCGCCCGAAAAACACCCCGGCCGGGGCAACGCTGACCACAAGGTCGCCGAGATGACGCCACGGCAGTCGAAAGCTCCGTCCGCACCACCAAAGCGCCACGGTCACGCCGATGAAGCCGCCGTGGCTCGCCATGCCACCTTCCCAGACGCGCAGGAGGATAAGCGGATCACGGAAAAACTCCCCCGGCTGATAAAACATGAAATAACCCAGTCGTCCGCCGAGCAGCACGCCAAGCACCAGGGCTGTCATGAGATCGCCGACCTGGTTCTCGGTCATCGCGGAGACGCCTCGCCGCGTGTAGCGCACGAGCAGAAACCAGGCGACCGCGAAACCCGCCAGATAGGCCAAACCGTAGTAGCGGACACCGAACGTGTCGGAGAAACGGATCAAAAACGGACTCAGGTCGTGGACCCAGTGGGCGAGGGGAGGATGCATGCGCGACCCCTTGCGATGAACCGCGTTCGCCGAGCAGACCAATCAAAATGCGCACAATGCCTTTCAATTCCCGCCGTGTCATTGCCCTTGACGGTATGCGGTCCTGCAAAAATGTTTCCTCCCGGACCTCCCCTATCTCCCCGCCCATGAAGCTCCCCTTTTTCCCAACGGCCCTGTTGGCCGGGTTTGTCACCGTGGTTTTCTCCGGATGTGCCTTTCTCACCCAAGGGCAGAAACAAACCGTCGTCGTTCGTTCGACGCCGTCGGGAGCCAAGGCCTCGATCAACGGGACCGTGGTCGGCACGACCCCCTTCAAGGTGAAGCTTGCGCGTGACGAGGTTTTCCGCGTGGACGTCGAGAAGAACGGCTTCGTTTCGGAGTCGGCCGTCCTCCTTCCGTCCTCCTACAACTACGATCAGCGCTTCCTGCGTTGGGGCATCGATTACGACCTCGGAGCCGCGACGGATCTCGTTCCCGGCGAGTTGGTCCTCGAAATGAAGCCCGCCCTTGGCGAGTCCACCGGCGGCGACGCCTACTCCGAGATGACCGCCCAGATCGTGCGCGCCGATGCCATGCTGGCCAGCGGTGAGCTCAGCCAGGATGACTACAAGTATCTCGTCGACCGGATCATCGCGACCTACCACCGCAACTGATCCGCCGCCGCGCGGCTTCACGTCCGTCGCTTTCCAAAAGGCGCCCGCTCGAGGGGCGTCTTTTTTGTTGCCCGTTCCGTCGCCCTCCGACCCTAGTCCCCTCCAATTCCATGAGCGCCCTTAAACGCACTCCGCTTCGAGACTTTCACGCCTCCCACGGCGCCCGCCTGGTCGACTTCGCCGGTTGGGAAATGCCGGTCCAATACCGGTCGATTCTCGAGGAACACAAGGCCGTCCGCCGCGCCGCCGGCCTCTTCGACGTCAGCCATATGGGCGAGGTCGACGTGCGCGGTCCGCAGGCGCTCGAGTTTCTCGAACATCTCCTGACCAACGAGGTCGCGAAGCTCCATCCCGGCCGCGTGCTTTATTCGCCCATGTGTCGGGAGGACGGCGGCACGATCGACGACCTGCTCGTCTACATGCGCGCGCCGCAGGATTACCTGCTTTGCGTCAACGCCGGCAACATCGCCACCGACCTCGAGTGGATCACCGCGCAGGCCGCCGCCTTCGACGTCGTCGTGACCGATCGCAGCGACGATTACGCGCTCCTTGCGATCCAGGGGCCGCGTTCCGCGGAGATCGTGCAATCGCTCACCGGAGCGAAGCTCGGCGCGCTCGGGTATTACCATTTCTGCGAGGGCACCGTGGCCGGCGTCCACTGCCTGATCAGTCGCACCGGCTACACCGGCGAGGATGGCTTCGAGCTCTATCACGCCACCGGTGACGCCGTGGCGCTCGCCGAAGCCGTTTTGTCCGCGGGCAAACCACACGGACTCGAACTCGCCGGTCTCGGCGCCCGCGACAGCCTGCGCCTCGAGGCCGGTTATCCGCTCTACGGGCACGAGCTCTCGCTCGACATCTCCCCGCTCACCGCCGGCCTTGGCTGGACAGTGAAGCTCAACAAGGCCCGTCCTTGCGTGGGCCACGCCGCCTTGTTGCGGGAGAAGACCGAGGGAGCGTCGCGCAAGGTCGTGTTCTTCCGCACCGGCGACCGCCGCATCGTCCGCGCGGACACGCCCGTGCTCGGTTCGTCCGGCGCCCCGGTCGGTCGCGTGCTTTCCGGCACGCTTTCTCCGGTCCTCAACGAAGCCATCGGCTCCGCCTTGATCGACACGCCCGCCGTCTCCGGCCCGCTTTCGGTCGACATCCGCGGCACCGCCATCGCGCTGCAACTCGTGAAGCCGCCCTTCGTGCCTCTCAAACAAGGCTGAAAAACAACCTTTAACCCGCCCCGCATCCGCGCTCCGCTCCTTCCCCAGACACTTCGACCATGAGCAACATTCCCGCCGATCTCCGTTACGCCAAATCGCACGAGTGGCTCCGTCCCGCCGCCGACGGCACCGCCCTCGTCGGCATCACCGACTACGCCCAGTCCAGCCTTGGCGACATCACCTTCGTGCAGCTTCCCAAGGTCGGAGAGACCTTCGCCGCCGGCGCCTCCTTCGGCGTGGTCGAATCGGTCAAGGCCGCTTCCGATCTCTACGCCCCCGTCGCTTGCACCGTGCTCGAGGTCAACGGTTCGCTCGATTCCTCGCCCGAGGCGGTCAACCGCGAGCCCTATGACGGCGGCTGGATGCTCAAGGTGAAACTGGATGGCCCTATTCCCGACGACCTGCTCGACGCCGCGGCCTACGGCGCGCACATCGGCTAAAATCGGCTTCGCGGTAACCGCGTTTGTTTCGCCGTCGTCTTTTCACGCCGCCCTCGGAGGGCGGCGTTTTTTTTGGCCCCGCGGACTTGCGAAGGAGCTGTCTCCCTCCCCCAGTGGAACGCGATGAAGTTGGTTCCCGTTCTTCTGCCCGCGCTGCTTTTCCTTGCCGGAGTCTCCGCGTGCAAGCCCGCCAAGAAAAGCAGCTCCGCTTCCGGCGCCTCCGCCCGCACTCCCCAGCGCGTCGAGGTCGTGGAGCTTGTGCGTGACGATTTGCGCGAGACGCTCGAGGTCACGGGCACGCTCGAGGCCAACGAATCCATCACGATCCAGCCCGAGCTCGCCGGTATCGTGCGCGAGATCGCCTTCGAGGAAGGGCAGACGGTGGAGAAGGGCGCGTTGCTCGCCCGCCTCGACGATGCGGAGCTGCGCGCACAGGTGGCCGAGGCCGAGGCCCGCGCCGACCTCGCCCGCATCAACCGCGAGCGCGCCGATCTGCTCGCGAAGGATCGCACGCTCGCCCAGGCCGAGATCGACCAGGTGCGCAGCGAGGAGCGCGCGGCCGTCGCCGCGCTCGAGCTCCTTCGCGTGCGTCTTGCCCGCACCCGGATCGTCGCCCCCGTTTCCGGCGTGCTTGGCGCCCGCCGCCTCGCGCCGGGCGATTACGCGACGCCCTCCAGCGTGCTCACCACTTTGGACGATCTCTCCGCGCTCAAGGTCTCCTTTCGCGTGCCGGAGCGCAGCATCCCCCAGGTCAAACCCGGCACGCGCGTGACCGCACGCGTGCGCGTCGGCGCCGATCCGCGCCCGATCGAGACGGAGGGCGAGGTGTTCTTCGTCAGCGCGAGCATCGACCCGACGGTGCGCGCCAGCGAGGTGAAGGCGATCCTGCGCGATCCGCCGCCGGCCTTGCGCCCGGGCATGTTCGCCTCCGTGCGCATCCTGCTGTCCACGCGCGAGCAGGTGCTGGTCGCCCCCGAGTCCGCGTTGCTCAGCGGCGTGCGAGGCGTGCAGGTGATCGCCGTCGATGAAAAGGACGGCCAAGCGGTGGCGCGTTATGTGAACGTCACCACCGGTCTCCGCGTCGGTCCGCGCGTGGAGATCCGTGCCGTGGCGCCCGACAAGCTGGAGGCCGGCGACAGGGTCGTGTCCTCCGGCGTCGGCGCCTTGGTGCTCTTCCCCGGCGCGCCGCTCGATCCCGTGCCCGCCTTCGTCGAAATGAAACCGCTCGGCAGCGACGCCCAATGATCCTCTCCGACTTCTCCATCCGCCGGCCGGTCGTCTGCATCGTTCTTTCGCTGCTCATCGTCACGGTGGGCCTGCTGTCCTTTCGTTCCCTGCCGGTCCGCGAGTATCCCGACATCGACACGCCCGTCGTCTCGGTGACGACGCGTTATCCGGGGGCGGCCGCCGAGGTCGTCGAGACCCAGATCACCGAGCCGCTGGAGGAGCAGCTCAGCGCCATCGACGGCGTGCGTCTCATGCGCTCCGACTCCGCGGAGGAGCGTTCCAGGATCACGCTCGAGTTCACCCTGGATCGCGACGTCGACGCGGCGGCGAACGATGTTCGCGACCGCGTCGGCCGCGCCCTCGACCGCCTTCCCGACGAGGTCGATCCGCCCGAGGTTTCCAAGGCCGACGCCGACGACGACCCGATCATCATGCTCTCCTTCAACTCGCCGCGCATGTCGCGGCTCGAGCTGACGGAGCTCGCGGACCGGATCGCGGTGCAACGCCTGCAATCCATCCCCGGCGTGTCGCAGGTGGAGCTGCGCGGCCGCCGCTACGCGATGCGCCTGTGGGTGGACGCCGAGCGGCTCGCCGCGCAGGGGCTCACGGTCGCGGACGTCGAGGCCGCGCTGCGCGAGCAGAACGTCGACGTGCCGAGCGGACGCATCGAGTCGCGTTCGCTCGAATTTCCCGTGCGGCTGGAGGGACGTCTCACCGAGGTTGCCGACTTCGAGAATCTGGTGATCGCCACGCGCGACGGCTACCAAGTGAAGTTTCGCGACGTGGGCCGCGTCGAGCTCGGCTCGGACGAATACCGCAGCGACATCCGTTTCAACGGCCGCAACAACGTCGCCGTGCGCGTGCTGCGCCAGTCGCAGGCGAACCTGTTGGATGTGGCGTCCGCGGTCAAAGCGATGGTCCCCGAGATCAAACGCAACCTGCCTTCGGACGTGGACGTGCAAATCGCCTACGACACGAGCGTGTTCGTCGAGCGCTCGGTGAAGGAGGTCTATCGGACGCTCATCGAGGCCGGCGTGCTCGTGGTGCTGACGATCTTCGCCTTTCTGCGCGACTGGCGCGCCACGTTGGTTCCGCTGCTCGCCATTCCGGTGTCGTTGATCGGCGCTTTCGCGGCGATGTCGTGGTTCGGCTTCAGCATCAATCTCCTCACGCTGCTCGCGCTCGTGCTCGCGGTCGGCCTGGTCGTCGACGACGCGATCGTGATGCTGGAGAACATCTATCGTCGGATCGAGGGCGGCGAGGAGCCGGTTCGCGCCGCGGTCTTCGGCGCGCGACAAATGGCCTTCGCCATCATCGCGACCACCCTGGTGCTCACCGCCGTCTTCGTTCCGGTCGCTTTCCAGAAGGGCAGCACGGGGCGGCTTTTCTTCGAGTTCGGCATCACCCTCGCGCTTGCCGTGATGGTGTCGGGGCTCGTCGCGCTCACGCTCACGCCGATGCTGTGCTCGCGCATGCTGCGCTTCCGCCGTGGCTCGGACGGACACGCCGAGCACGGTTGGCTGCACAGGCGCACGGAGCCGTTTTTCGTCTGGTTCAACGCCCGGTTTTCGCGCGCGCTCGAATTCACGCTTCGCCACCGCGCGCTCGTGCTGGGGGGGACGGCGCTTTTCACGCTGACCGGCTTCTGGAGCTTCACCCAGCTCCAGCGTGAGCTCACACCGGAGGAGGACCGCGGCCTCTTTCGCCTCATCTTGAATTTCCCCCTCGGCGCGAGCCCGCTCTACGCGTCGGCCTACGCGGGCGAGGTGGAGAAGTTGATCGCCGAGACGCCGGAGGTGGAGCGCTGGTTCCGCGGAACCGCCAGCGCGGGCCGCGGCGGCGGGGCGCACCGCGGTTTCGCTTTCGTGACCTTGAAGCCGTGGGAAGAACGCGATCGCTCGACGCAGGAGGTGATTCGCGAGCTGCGCACGAAATTGCGCGACAACACCGGCGCGCTCGTCATCGCTTCGCCCGTCCGTCCGCTGGGCGGTCGGCGCAGCAGCTCCGGCGGCGTTCAGCTCGTGTTGCAGGGCTCGGACTACCAGGAGCTGCGGGCGACCGCGGACCAGTTCGTCGAGGAGCTGCGGGACAGCCAGGTGCTCGGCCAGATACGCGTGGAACCGCAGCCGAACAAACCGCAGCTGGACGTGGTGATCGACCGCGCCCGCGCCGCGGACCTCGGCGTGTCGGTGGCCGACATCGCGAAGACGCTCGAGTCGCTTTTCGGCGGACGGCAGGTGACGCGTTTCCGCCGCGGGGCGGAGGAATACGACGTGATCGTGCAGATGTCGGAGGAGCATCGCGCGCAACCCGCCGATCTCGCCTCGATCTATGTGCGCGGAGCGGGCGGACAGCTGGTGCAGCTCAGCAGCCTGGTCGACGCCCGCGAATCCGTCGTGCCGGAGGCGTTTCCTCATCTCGACCGCCAGCGCTCGATCACGATCAGCGGCCAGCTCGCGCCCGGACGCACGCAGGGCGACGGCGTGGCGGAGTTCGAGGCGGTGGCGAAGCGGATCTTGCCGACGACGATCCGCACCGCCTGGGAGGGCGAGACGCGCGAGTTCATCGAGAGCTCGGGGGACGCCTGGGTGCTCTTCGCGCTCGCGCTCTTGTTCACCTTCCTCGTGCTCGCCGCGCAGTTCGAGTCGTGGATACACCCGGTCACGATTTTCACCGGTGTCTTCGTCGCGATCTCGGGCGGTCTGCTCGTTCTCTACCTGAGTCGTTTCTGGGGAACGCCGATGACGGACAACCTCTTTTCGCGATTCGGCCTGATCATGCTCATCGGCCTCGTGGCGAAAAACGGCATCCTGATCGTGGAGTTCGCCAACGAGCTCCAGCTCGCGGGACGATCCGCGGCGCGGGCCGCCTTCGAGGCCGCGACGCTGCGTTTCCGTCCGATCCTGATGACCTCGATCTCGACGATCCTCGGAGCCCTGCCGCTCGCCATCGCCAGTGGCGCCGGCGCGGAGTCGCGCAATCCGCTCGGCCTTGTGATCGTCGGGGGCCTCGGGCTTTCGACGATCATCACCCTGTTCGTCGTGCCGATCGTCTACATCCTGATGGACACGGTCTGCGTGCGCCTGACGGGCAAGGGCAGCGCGAGCGGTCTCAAGCGCGCGGAAGAGATTGCCAAGGAGGTCGAGGCGGCCGAGCGAGAGACGGCGCCGGTCTGATGCGGGATTGCCGCCCTCGGGGACTTTACGCATCGTGCCCGCCATGAAACGCCGTTTCGTTCCCCTCTTCGGTGTCGCTTTCGCGCTTCTCGCGTTGCCGGCCTGCACGACGGTGCAGGAGACGGGGCGCAAGCAGCTCATCCTGATGTCGGCCGCGGAGGAGGCCTCGATGGGGGTGCAGGCGTTTGAGCAGATCAAGCAACAGGAGCGGATTTCGACCGACCCCGCGGTGAACGCCCGTATCCAGCGTATCGGCAAGCGCATCGCGGCTTCGGTCGGGCGGGATCTCCCGAACGCGCAGTGGGAGTTCGTGGTCTTCGAGTCGGACCAGATCAATGCCTTCGCGCTGCCGGGCGGGAAGGTCGGCGTCTATACCGGTCTGATCAATCTGGCGGGCAGCGACGACGAGATCGCCGTGGTGATGGGGCACGAGGTCGCGCACGTGAGCAGCCGGCACGGCGCCGAGCGTCAGTCGCAGGCGATGCTGGTCGGGCTCGGTGGCGCGGCGCTCGCGATCGGGACCAGCGACAACAAAAACCAGCAATACTACATGCTCGCCTACGGTCTCGGCAGCACGCTGGGCACGCTCGCTTATTCGCGCGACCACGAGACGGAAGCCGACGTGGTGGGACTGCGATTCGCGGCCCGGGCCGGCTACGATCCGCGTGCGGCGGCGTCCTTTTGGCGGAAGATGGCGGCGCAGGAGACCGGCGCCCGTCCGCCGAAATTTCTCTCGACCCACCCGCCTTCCTCGGAACGCATCGCGAACCTCGAGCGCCTCGCGCCGAGCCTGATGCCGCTCTACGAGCAGGCGAAGGCCGGCGTCGCCACGCCGACCGGCGGGGCCGCGGCTCCCGCGCCCGCTAAGCCGGCACTGACGGAACAGCAGGAACTGGACAGGTTTCTCGGCCGCTGACCGGGCGCGGGCGCTTTTGCCTTTCGGCCGAGCCCGGGAGGCGTTGTCTTGGCGGCATGTTCGATCCCGTCGAAGCCCTGAAGGAATTCATTCGCCACCCCAGCGTCTCCGCCGATCCCGCCTTCAAGCCGGGCATGGCGGGCGCGAGGGATTTCATCGCCGGCCTGCTCGGCAAGCTCGGTTTCTCGGTCGAGGTCGTGACCACGCCGCTGCATCCGGTGATCCTCGCCGAGCGCAAGGGGCCCGAGTCCTGGCCGCACATCATCATCTACGGCCACTACGACGTGCAGCCGGCCGATCCGCTCGATCTATGGAAAAGCCCGGCCTTCGAGCCGGAGGTGCGCGGCGACCGCCTCTACGGACGCGGCGCGGCGGACAACAAGGGCCCGCTTCTCGTCCATGTGGCGGCGGTGGCGCGCCTGCTTGAGCGTCGTCCCGACCTGCCGCTGCGCATCACCTTCATGATCGAGGGCGAGGAGGAGATGGGCAGCCCGAGCTTCCCGGGCTTCCTCGACGCCTACGCGCCGCGCCTGAAGAAGGCCGACATGGTGCTGCTCTCCGACACCGGCAGCCCGCGCGAGGACCAGATCGTGATCACCTGCGGCCTGCGCGGTCTGGTGTTGTTCGACATCGAGGTGACCGGGGCGCGCACCGACCTGCACTCCGGTCTGCACGGAGGAGTATTGAGAAACCCGATACAGGCTCTGGCCGAGCTTTGCTCGACGCTGCACGACGCCGACGGTCGCGTGAACGTGCCGGGCTTCTACGACGACGTGCTGCCGGTGGAGGACTGGGAGCGCGAGCAGCTCGCGCGTTTCGGCCAGAGCGAGGAGCAGTATCGCGAGTTTCTCGGCATCTCGGCCTTCCACACGCACAAGGGCTACACGCCATTCGAGGCGACGCGTTTCCTGCCCACGCTGGAGTTCAACGGCATCGGCGGCGGCTACCAGGGGGAGGGCACGAAGACGGTCATTCCGAGCAAGGCTTTCGTGAAGATCAGCTGCCGTCTTGTGGCGAACCAGAATCCGGAGAAGATCCGCGCGCTGCTCTACAAGACGATCGAGGAGCGCATGCCGAAGGACGTCACCTATCGCCTGGTCGACCAGCATCAGGGCACGCCCTACGTCGTGGTGCCGCCGGATCGCGCGAACACGCCGAAGGACCAGTCGCCGGTGTTGGCGCGCGCCTTCCGTGCCGCCGACGCGGCGATCACCGAGGTCTTCGGCAAGGCGCCGCTCTACCTGCGCGAGGGCGGCAGCGTGCCGATCATCGCCGACATCAAGCGCGTGCTCGGGCTCGATTCCGTGATGATGGGCCTCTTCCTGCCCGAGGACAACTTGCATGCGCCAAACGAGAGCTTCCACCTCGGCGTGATGCGCAAGGGCATCGCCGCTTCGGAGAAGATTCTCGAGGGCGTGGCGGCGGGCGGGCGTTGAGTCCCCGCCCACGTTCCGGGCGAGGGCGGGAGGACGTCGGGAGGGCGTGCTCGATTCGCACGTTGTCCGTGCGGCGCGACCGGGGCTCCGGAGCAGGCAAAACAAAAAACCGACACCGGAAAGGTGTCGGTTTTTTTGAATACGGATCCGGACCGAGGCCCGGATGCGGGAAGATTACTGCCGGAGCGGGATGAGCTCGGCGCGACGATCCTTGGCCATGACCTCGGCGGAGGCGTTTTCGGTGGCCTCGAGATCGCCCTTGGAGAGCACTTCGATGCGGTCGGCGGGCACGCCGAGGGTCACGAGATACTGTTTGGCGGATTGGGCACGGCGGTCGCCGAGGCCGAGGTTATATTCCGCGGTGCCACGCCAGTCGCAGTGACCTTCGATAAGGAGGCGCTTTCCGGGATTGGCGTCGAGATAGGCCTTGGCGGCGGCAAGCTTCGGACGCTCGTTGGCGGCGATGGCGGACTGATCGAAAGCGAAATAAACGGACTCGAGGACGCCGCGCTCCTGATTGGCGGGGTCGTTGATGTCTCCGGAACCGCGATCGGTGAGAAGGGAGTTCGGATCGGAGACGGAGCCGTCGGGGCCCCACATGCCGGCGTCGTGCGGATTGAGGGATCCCTGTTGACCGATGACGGTGGCGGAGGGGTCGGGGCGCTTGGGTTTCTTGCTGCAGCCGGTGGCGACGAGTGCGGCGGCGGAGAGGAGGATGAAGAGGGCTTTGCGGGAGAACGCGTGCATGGGTGTAGGATTGGTTGACGTTAAGCCCCATGCACCTTGCGTCCACAAGCAGATTATAGGTCCGACGACTCGCCCTTACATGCCCTCGGAGTTCGCTTGTTTCCTCTTCGACAACGGGTCGGTCCGCGCCGACTCGACCCGTTCCCTACGCAGGCTGGCCGGGCGTCTCGCGGTTCGTCTCGGTCACCCGGTGGAGGCGGTCTCCCTGCTGCATTCGACACGGGTGCCGGCGGCGGAGCTGGATGGTGAGCCGGCCCGGCTTCTTGAGCCCGCGTTGGATGCGTGGTTCGCGAAGAATCCCGAAGGCCGCGCCTTGTTGCTGCCACTGTTTTTCGGCCCCAGCGGAGCGCTCACGGATTATGTGCCGGAGCGACTGGCTAGCTTGCGGGCGCGGCATCCTTCGGCGCGTGCGGCCCTGGCCGAACCGTTGGTGATCGCCGACGAGGAGCCGACCGAGCTCGCGGCGGCCTTGGCGGATCGTGTGCGGGCGACGGCGACGGAGCGCGGCTGGCAAAAACCGAAGGTGGTGCTTTGCGACCACGGCAGCCCTCAGCGCGCGGTGGCGGCGGTGCGGGATCGGCTCGGCGCGCGGCTCGCGGCGCTGTTGGGCGACGAGGTTGAGGCGGTGGCGGTGGCTTCGATGGAGCGTCGCGAGGGGGCGGAATACGCCTTCAACGAGCCTTTGCTCGCGACGCGGCTGGCGACGCCTCCCTTCGACACGGGGGTGGTGGTGGTGGCGTTGCAGTTTCTCTCGCCGGGCCGGCACGCGGGGCCGGGCGGGGACGTCGCGGCGATTTGCTCCGCCGCCGAACAGACGGCCGCCGCGGCGGGGCGGGTGTTGCGCACGGCGACGACCGCGACGCTCGCGGACGATCCACGCTTGGTCGAGGTGTTGGCGAGACGGGCGTCCTTGGCGCGCGTGCGATTGGTCACGGAGAACGGCGGAGAGTAGGGAGAGGGTGCTCCCGCGGAACGTGCGCGGGAAGAGAGGGGCACGAAAAAGCCCCGGGCGGGAAAGACCGGGGCGGCGAAAGGGAGGGGGGGGCCGGGTGCGTGCTCAGATCGGCTTGCGCGGCTCGATGAGGCCGATCTCGACGGCGTAGCGGGTAAGGCTGGCGACGTCGTGGAGGTTGAGTTTGCGCATCAGGTTGGTGCGGTGGTTGTCGACCGTCTTGACGCTGATGTTGAGCTTGGCGGCGATCTCCTTGGTGCTGTGGCTCTCGGCGACGAGCTGGAGAATCTCGCGTTCACGATCGGTGAGGAAGTCCGAGCTGTTGCTCGCGCCGGGGTTGGCGACGACATCGCGGAGCAGGGCGGCGACCGCGGGGCCGAAGTAGGTGCCGCCGTTGGCGACGGTTTCCAGACCTTTCTTGAACTCGACAAGACCGGCGGTTTTTTCGACGAAACCGTGGGCGCCGACTTCGAGCATTTCGCGGACCAGGACCGGATTTTCGTGACCGGAAAAAACGAGCACCCGGACGTGGGGCAGGTGCTTGACGAGGCGACGCAGAAGATCGACGCCGTTGAGTCCGGGCAGTTTGGCGTCGAGCACGAGAAGATCGGGCTTCACCTCCAAGCAGAGGGAGAGCGCGCCCTGACCGTCGCCGCTTTCGCCGACGAGCTCGTAGTTTTTGTCGAGTCGAAGGATTTCGACCAGCATTTCGCGAATCGCGGTCTGGTCCTCGATAATCACAAGGCGCTTCATAAATGCGGGTTTACTAGTTCGGGCGTGCGCGGTTTTTTCAACACAAACCTCCATCGTGCTCATGAATTCAGGTCAAAGAGACTATAAGTGGCGGCGGGGGCACGAGTTTCGTGCGATTGCGGCGATCTGCGCGGCCTCGGTGGGCATGGTTGGCTGCGTTTCTTCGGATGGCGCGGCGACCGCGCGACGAGCGTCGCCTCCGCCGAGCGCGGATGTGAGCAAGAACCAGGCGTGGAAAGACGCGGAGGCTTTGGCGGCCTTGGATCCGGCGCGGCTGACGGTGATCGGTTCGGGAGATTCGATGAAGCCGGTTTACGGCGAGAACACGGTTCTCGTGCTTCAGAAGGTGCCGTTCGAATCGCTCACGGCGGGCATGAACGTGGCTTACCGGAACCAAGCGGGGAAGGTGGTCTTGCACCGGCTTATCGCCCGGGATGGTGATCGCAGGTGGCGCGTGCGCGGTCTGAACAACGAAAACGAAGACCACGAACGCGTAACACCGGAGAATTTGCTGGGCATCGTCTACGCGGCTTTCGCGAACGACGCGGTGCTCTGACCGGAGCGTTGAACAAAGGTCTCACCCCGAGGGTGGGGAGAAGCGCTTCGCGCTTGGTGGGTCGACTGGGATTCGAACCCAGAACCAACAACTTAAAAGGATGCTGCTCTACCGTTGAGCTATCGACCCGAAGCCAGGCGAGTAAGCGCCCGGGGCTTTGTGCGCGTCAACTTTCGCGAGTTTCTGTTGTCGGACGGAGCCGAAGGGGCGTCCACCCGAAAACACGAACAGCGAACGAATGACGTGACAAAGAACCGCGATCCCGCCCTTCCGGGCGTGGGGAGGGGCTACTACGGGGGCTTTTTCGTCGTCGGCAAGGAAAAGTTTGCGACGCGGGCGAGTCACGACGGCCATCCGGGGAAATCCCGACGATTTGCGGCGGGCGTTGGACGAGGAGGGGTGTATTCGGAAAACGGTGACATCGTTGGGACGAGGGAAAAGGGGCATGATCGAAGAATCACGATGCCTTGGCGGAAACGAGGGGTTTTTCCCGCAAAGCCGACATGCGGTTGACACCCTTCCGTGACAGGGCGCTTTTGGAAGGCAACGAATGAGCACCCCTGTTCACTCCCGCGGGCCGACATCGTCCACGGTTCCCGCGAAGACCGGGCCGGGAGCGGCATCCTCGGGAAAAGCGGACATGGAGACAATTACGCAGGGAACTTTCGCCAAGGAAGCACGTCGGAGGGCGGAAGAAACCATGTCCGCCAAAGCTCAAGAAGTAGCATTCGACCGTTTGTTGGTTGATCGCTTTCGCAATGGAGACGCCAGCGCCTTCGACGAGATGGTAACGCGTCATTGGGACCGAATTTACGCGATGGTGCATCAGCTTCTGCGCAATCCGCAGGACGCCGAGGAGGTGACTCAGGACGCGTTTATCCGGGCGCATCGGGGATTGGCCAACTTTCGTGGAGATTCCGCCTTTTCCACCTGGCTATACCAGATCGCCACCAATCTCGCGCGTAACCGCTACTGGTATTGGTGGCGCCGCAAGCGCGACCGCACCGTTTCCTTCGACCAGCCGGTCGGGGAGGACAACGATACTCCGCTTTCCGAGATCTTCGCGGGCGAGGCCGTGAAACCCGACGAGGAAACCGCCACCCAGGAGCTCGTGGACCGCATTGCCGTGGGCATGGAGAAACTCAGCGCCCGGCATCGCGAAATCCTCATCTTGCGTAACGTAAAAAACCTGTCTTACGAGGAGATCTCTCAAATCCTCGGCATCTCGGTCGGCACGGTGAAAAGCCGTATCGCCCGGGCGCGCGACAGTCTCAGAGAGATCATCGGAGGCGACGACCAGTAATGAAAGACACGCGATTCAAAGAACTGCTCAACTTGCATCTCGACCAACGCCTTTCCGCCGAGGAGGCCGAGGAGCTCGAGGCCGAGTTGCGTGCGAATCCCGCGCGTCTGAAAGCGTTGCGCGATTATGAGGCGATGCAGAGCGCCTGTGCCGCCTTGTTCGCCCGTTCCGCGTCGTGCGCCCCGTCTTCCGCCGCGCTGCGTCGCGCGCTGATGCGGGCCGAGAGCCGGATTGAGCATCCGCGTTCCATTCGGGATGGCTGGGGATGGCCCGTTTGGGGACTTACCGGTGGTCTTGCCGCCTGTGTCGCCTTGGTCGTGGCCCGCCTCAGCCATCCCGGTGTCGGCATCGCCAAGGAGTCGCCGGAAGCGTCGGCCCCTGTTCAAGCCGGCATGGTGACCGTGGCCACCGCGGCCGCGCCGACGCCGTCCCCGGCGGCTCCGGCCGCGACGCGTCCCACGTTGCCGAGCCAGCTTACTTTTGCGGCGCTCGGACTGAGCGCGCACGGACGCAACGCCGACGCCGCTTCGCGGTGGATACTGCGGGAGGAGGAGCCGGCGGTTTACGCGACGATCGAGCAGGCCAACGCCGCGAGCGAAGCCATGCAGGCGTGGGCGTCCACGGTGCCCCAAGCCGCCCCCCGGCATTTCGGCGGACGCCCGATCAACGCCCTGGGGCAGAGCGCCGTCGGCGCCTATCAGGTCGAATCGGTGGCGTATCGTTTCGAGCGCTGATCGAGGTTGATTTCTTTCAAAGCAAAACCCCGGTCCTCTCGCGAGGACCGGGGTTTTGCTTTGGGGGTGATTCGCGCGGGAGGCGGATCGTGGTGAACCTCAGAGTTTGTCGACGATCTTGTCGGCGAGGCCGTAAGCGATGGTTTCCTCGGCGTTGAGGTAGAAGTCGCGGTCGGTGTCTTTGTTGATGCGTTCGAGCGGCTGGCCGGACGCGCGGGACAGGATGCCGTTCAGTTCGAGGCGGATTTTTTCCATCTCCTGCGCCTGGATGTTGATGTCGGTCGCGGGGCCGATGAAGCGGCCGCTGATGAGCGGCTGGTGGATCATGACGCGGGCGTGCGGGAAGAGGAGGCGACGGCCTTTCTTCGCGCCGCTGAGGAGGATCGATCCCATGGAGGCGGCCATGCCGGTGACGATCACGTTGATCGGCGAGCTGATGAGCTGCATGGTGTCGTAGACGGCCATGCCGGCGGTGATCGAGCCGCCCGGGGTGTTGATGTAGAAGTTGATCTCCTGACCCGGCCCCTCGGATTCGAGGTAGAAGAGTTTTTCGGTCAGATCCTTCGCGGATTCGTCGGTGACGGGGCCCCAGAGGAAGATTTTTCGCTGCTCGATGAACTTGTTTTGGATGCGGGCGGCGAGGGGGGCGGCGTTTTTCTTCACCCGGGCGTCGGCCTGTTGGTCGTCATCGTCGTCATCGTCGTCGGCGCGCGGGAAGAGAGGCTCTTTGAGACCGGTCTGAAGATTGGCGAAGTGCATCGTGCGCGAAACGTGGGCGGGGTGTCTCGGCTTGGCAAGTCGGGCCACACGAAGATCCCTCGCGAGTTTGTGGCGAAAAAAGAAAACCCCGCCGGTGAAGGCGGGGCGTGGAAGCGAATGCGTCGATGGAAAAGCCGACGCGTGGCGCGTGGTCTTACTTCAACACCTGTTCGGTGGCGGCGTCGAAGAGGTGCGCCGCCTCCATCTTGAAGGTGACTTTGACCGCTTGGCCGACTTCGAAGCGATCGGTGGGACGGACCCGGGCGATGAAGCTCGTGGCGCCGGTGCTGAGGTAGAGGAACGTCTCGGCGCCCATGGGTTCGGAGACTTCGACCTTGACGTCGACGGTGTGGGCGGCGGGGGCTTCCGCGAGGGTGGCGGTGTCTTGCACGTCCTCGGGACGAATGCCGAAGATCACCTCCTTGCCGACATGGGAGGCGCCCTTGGCCGAGAGGCGGGCGTCGAGAGTCACCCGCACGGGGGTGTCCTTGTCGTTGGTCTCGACGAATTCGAGAAGATCGCCGGCGCCGGAGGCTTTTTGCAGGCGGCCCTTGAAGAAGTTCATCGGCGGGCTGCCGATGAAGCCGGCGACGAAGACGTTTTCCGGTTCGTTGTAGAGCTTGAGCGGGGAGTCGACCTGCATGATGCGGCCGTCCTTCATCACGCAGATGCGATCGCCCATCGTCATGGCCTCCACTTGGTCGTGGGTGACGTAGATCATCGTCGCGCCGAGACGGGCATGGAGTTTGGAGATCTCGGTGCGGGTGGAGACGCGCATCTTGGCGTCGAGATTCGAGAGCGGTTCGTCGAAGAGAAAGACCTTCGGTTTGCGAACGATGGCGCGGCCGACGGCGACGCGTTGGCGCTGGCCGCCGGAGAGGGCCTTGGGCTTGCGATCGAGATAGGGATCGAGGCCGAGCATGGCGGAGGCCTCGCGGACGCGACGGTCGATCTCGGCCTTGGGGAATTTCCGCAGCTTCAGACCGAAGGCCATGTTGTCGTAGACCGACATGTGCGGATAGAGCGCGTAGTTTTGGAAAACCATCGCGATGTCGCGGTCCTTGGGGAGGACGTTGTTCACCACCTTGCCGTCGATGGCGATGGTGCCGCCGGAGATCTCCTCGAGGCCGGCGATCATGCGCAGGGTGGTGGATTTGCCGCAGCCCGAGGGGCCGACGAGGACCATGAACTCGCGGTCCTTGATTTCGAGGTTGATGCCGTGGACGACTTTGACGCCGGGGCCGTTCTTTTCGGCGTAGACCTTTTCCAGGTTGGTGATCGATACGTTTGCCATGTGGGGCTGACGGGGGATTGAGGTGGTCCGTGATGAAGCATGTCGCCGGGCGGGTCACGGGCACCGCCGGGCGGTTGAAAAGCCGCGATGATTCCGGGGGCGTCGCGCTAGTCAACGGGAAGCTGGAGGCGTTATTGCCCGACCGGATCAAAGATTTGCGTTGCCGGCGTCCTTATCGCGTGGATACGTCACGCATTCTGGTTCCAGTTTTCCATCTCCCGCACCCGCTGCTTTAACCTCCCATCATGGCCAAGAAATCCGCTCCCGCCCCGTCTCCGCTGACCTTTGACCTGCCGGTCTCGCTTCTCGCCAAAATCGAGTCGCAGCGCAAGAAGCTCGGCCTCGGTTCCACCTCCGAGGTTGTCCGTCACGCGATCGCCGAATTCAACTTGGCCAAGTTCGAGTCGAACGCCGAGGAACGCCGTCAGATCTCCGTGCGTCTGCCCGCCGGCGACAAGGCCGCCCTCGTGAAGGCCGCGAAGAAGGCGAAGGCCAGCCTGGGCGAAATTCTCCGCGCCGCGGTGGAAGCGCTCCCCGAGAAAAAAGGAAAGAAGTAAGCCCGCCTCGACCGCCGCTTCGCTTCGATCCCCGACAAGCCTGCCGTCCGCGGTTCGAGGAACTTCGTTCCTCCGCCGCGGATTTTTTTGTCCACACTCCGCCATCTCCCGCATTTTTTGCCCGACTTTTTCTCCATGTCCTCCGATCCCGCCCCCCTGTCCACCTGGGCCCGCAACATCTCGCCTTCGCCGACGCTGGCCGTCGACGCGAAGGCCAAGGCCCTTGCCGCCGCCGGCGAAGATGTCTGCGGTTTCGCCGCCGGCGAACCCGATTTCGACACTCCCGAACACATCAAGGAGGCGTGCATCGCCGCGTTGAAGGCGGGCAAGACGAAGTATGCGCCGACGCCCGGCATCGAGCCCCTGCGCCAAGCCCTCGCCGACAAGTATCTCGCCGACTACGGCCTCAAGGTCGCGCCGTCGCAGGTCATCGTCTCGCCCGGCGGCAAGTTCTCCTGCTATCTGGCCATCCTCGCAACCTGCTCGCCCGGGGACGAGGTCATCATCCCCGCGCCCTATTGGGTGAGCTACCCCGAGATGGTGAAGCTCGCCGGCGCCAAGCCCGTCGTTGTCCTCGCGGATGATTCAACCGGTTTCCGGCTCACCCCCGAGCAACTCGAGGCCGCCATCACGCCGCGCACGCGTCTGCTCATCCTCAACTCCCCCTCGAACCCGACCGGAGCCGTGTATTCCCGCGCCGAGCTGGAGGCCATCGTCGCGGTCGCGTTGAAGCACAATCTCTACATCCTGTCCGACGAGATCTACGAGCACCTCACCTATGACGGGGCGAAGCACGTGTCTCCCTCGAGCTTCTCAAAGGAATCGGAAGCGCGCACGATCATCGTTTCGGGTTTCGCCAAGACCTACGCGATGACGGGCTGGCGCCTCGGCACCACCGTCGCCCCCGCGCCGATCGCCAAGGTCATCGCCGAGCTGCAAAGCCAGCAGACGAGCAACGCCACGACTTTCGCGCAGTGGGGCGCGCTCGCCGCCCTCAAGGAACGGGACAAGACGCAGGCCGCGCTTGCGCAGATGCTCGTCGCCTTCGATCGCCGCCGGAAATTCCTGCATGCCGAGCTCAACAAGATCCCGGGCGTGAAGTGTCTCCTCGCCGAAGGCGCGTTTTATCTGTTCCCGAACATCTCGAGCTTCGGTCTCACGTCCGAGCAGTTCTGCACGCAACTGCTCGAGCAGAAGAAGGTGGCCGCGGTGCACGGCTCGGCCTTCGGCGCCGAAGGCTATCTGCGCCTCAGCTACGCGACGAGCGACGAGATCATCGCCAAGGGCGTGAGCCGTCTCGCCGAGTTCTGCGCGACGCTGAAGAAGTAAGCTCAAGTTCGCCGCTCGCCCGGAACAATCCGCGTTTTATCGCCAGACAAAAGGCCGACCCGCAAGGGCCGGCCTTTTCTTTTGCCGGGGTAGGCGTGCGCGTGAAGCGGTCGATGTCATACCTCCAGGCTGTCGCCGGGGCGCAGTGCCTGCACGCGGTGGCCTCGTTGGGCGGCAGCTTCGGCGAAGGCGTTGGGGTCCTGCGCGATCGGTGGCCAGGTGTTGTAGTGCATCGGCACGGCGACGCGGGGCTTGAGCAGATCCAGCGCCTCGAGCGCGTCCTCGGGGCCCATGGTGAAATTGTCGCCGATCGGGAGAAGCGCGGCGTCGAGCCCGACTTTTCCGATCAACTGCATGTCGAGGAAAAGCGCGGTGTCGCCGGCGTGGTAGAGGCGTTTGCCCTCGGCCTCGACGACGATGCCGCAGGGCACGCCCATGTAGATCGGGTTGAGCCCGGCGTTGAGCGAGGAGGTGTGGTGGGCGATGGTCAGCTTGACGCGACCGAAGGGAAACTTGTGCGCGCCGCCGGGGTTCATGCCGTGGGCCTTGGCGCCCTTGGCGGCGAAGTATTCCGCGATTTCGTAGTTGGCGACGATGGTGGCGTCGTTCGCCTTGGCGATGTCGAGCGCATCTCCGGTGTGGTCCTCATGGCCGTGGGAGATGAGGACGTAGTCGCACTTCACATCGGCCGCGAGAATCCGGGCCTGGGAGTTGCCGGTGAGGAAGGGGTCGATGACGAGGCGGGCGCCGCCGGTCTCGACGAGGAAACAGGAGTGACCGTGGTAGGTGATTTTCATGGGGAGGGCGAAAACTCGAAAGGGGCAAAAAGAGGCGCGGTCGCAAACTGTTCTTCTCGTTTTGTCGGGTGGCGCGACGATTGACGGACACGCGCGCGCCGGACTCTGTGGCGGCATGTGGAAGCTCCAGTATCGCCCATACCGCCTGCCGTTTCGCCAGACGGTGAGAACGGCGCACGGGCCGTGGGGAAGTCGGGAAGGCTTTCTGATCCGTGCGGAGCGAACGATCGAGGGGCGGTTGGAATCGGGGTGGGGCGAAGCGGCTCCGATTCCTTGGTTCGGCACGGAAGATCTCGAGGTGGCGGCCGGTGCGCTGGGGGGGCTGGAGGGGCGGGCGAAAGACCTGGCGGACGCGCTGGCTCGCGTGCCGGCGGAATGCGTGAGCGTGCGCGCGGGGCTTGCGGCGGCGCTGGGGGCGGGGATGGAGGATCCGGGGAAGATGAACGGCGGGGAGGCGGTGAAGTTTTTGCCGGTTGCGGGACTCCTGCCGGCGGGACGCGAGGCGTTGGCGGCGGCGGAACCCCGGCTGGAGCTGGGTTTCCGTGTCTTCAAATGGAAGGTCGGCGTGATGCCGCCCGCCGAAGAATGGGCCTTGCTCGACGATCTGCTCGGGCGATTGCCGGACGGGGCGAAACTGCGACTGGACGCGAATGGCGCATGGGATCGGCGCACGGCGGAGCGTTGGCTGGAACGCGCGGCGGAGCGCCCGATCGAATACATCGAACAACCGGTGGCTCCGGACACGCGCGGCGTGGAGGATTTGTTGCGGGGGCTGGCCGAGGATTACCCGGTGCCGATCGCGCTCGACGAATCGGTGAACTCGGCGCGCGACGTGGAGCGCTGGCTCGCGGCGGATTGGAGCGGCGTGTGGGTGTTGAAACCGGCCTTGCTCGGTGAACCGAAGCCGGTGCTGGCCCGGCTGGCGAAAGCCGGCGCCGACGTGGTTTTCGGCTCGTCGCTGGAGACCGCGGTCGGGGCGCGGACCGCGCTGAGGCTGGCGTTTGCCTGGGCGGATGCGAAAGGCGGCGACGCGGCTTCGCGGCGGGCCCTGGGGTTTGGAGTTTGGCCTTTGTTTCAAGAGGCGACGGCGAACGCGCCCGTGACCGGGGCGTTCGTGAGACGGGAGGATCTGGAGCGAATCGATCCGGAGGCGTTATGGAACGTGCTGAACTGATCGCGGCGCTGCGCGAGTTCGCCGGCCCGGCCTTGGTGGAGCGCGACGGCGCGTGTTTTCTCGTCGATCCGAACTGGGGGGAGCGGGAGCGGGCGCAGTGGGTGGCGTTGGCGGAGCGGCGTCCGGAAAATCCGGATGACGGACGCGGGTGGTTGTGCGTGCCGACGGGCGGATCGTCGGGCGCGATGAAGCTCGCGAGGCACGACGAACACACCATCGGCGCCGCGGTGCGAGGTTTCGCGGAGCATTTTGGCGTGAACCGGGTGGACGCGATCGGGCTGCTGCCGGCCTGGCATGTGAGCGGGCTGATGGCGTGGGCTCGATGCCGCTTCACCGGTGGAACCTACCGCGTCTGGCGGTGGAAATGTGTGGAACGAGGCGAGCGTCCGGAGCCGGCGCGGAGCGGAGGCGAGTTTCTCTCGCTCGTGCCGACCCAGCTCGCGCGGCTCCTGGGGGATGCGACGTCGGAGGCCTGGCTGCGGGAGTTTCGCGCCGTGTTGATCGGCGGCGGCCCCGCCTGGCCGGAGCTCCGGACAAAGGCGAGGGAGGCGCGTCTGCCGCTGGCGTTTTCCTATGGAATGACGGAGACGGCCGCCCTCGTGGCCGCGCAGCTTCCGGAGGAATTTCTCGCGGGCGACGACACGAGCGGACGCGCGTTGCCGCATGCGCGGTTGCGAACGGCGGCGGACGGCCGCCTCGAGATCGAGGCGGCGTCGTTGTTTTATGGATACTGGCCCGGGACCCGTGCGACGGGAGGCTGGCGCACGGACGATCTGGGGGCGATCGATGCGGCGGGCCGCCTGACGGTGCGAGGCCGGGCGGACGCGCTGATCATAAGCGGAGGCGAGAAGGTGAACCCGACCGAGGTCGAGGCGGCCCTGCGCACGGCCGGGGGGGCGGAGCTGGCCGATGTGGCCGTCGTCGGCCTGCCGCATCCCGATTGGGGGAGCGAGGTGGTTGCGCTTTACGTCGGCGAGGTCGGATTGGAACCGAAGTTGCGCGCCGAGCTCGCCCGGATCCTTGCCCCCTCGAAGCGGCCGAAGCGTTATCTGCCCGTGGCCGTCGCCGACTGGCCGAGGGATGCCCGGGGAAAGCTCAATCGCGCGATCTTGGCGGACCTGGCGGTTCGCTTGGGCGGCGTTTGAAACCAGCGAAGCTCAGCCGCCGTCCACCCACGCGGCCAGCGCGGCGGGCAGGGGGTGGCGCTCGCGTGAGGCGGAGGAGATGCAGACGTGTTCGGTGCGGGCGACGGCGGCGCGTTTTTCGGCGGCGGCGGAGCCGGGCGGGGGCAGTTTCCAAAGGGTGAAGTCGAGCGCGAAGCTGTGGTCGGAAAGACGATGCGGGGAGACCTCGACCCGGACCTGGTCGCCGCAGGCGAGAGGTCGAAGATAGCCGCACTCGCTCTTGGAAATCGGCACGATGACGCCGTGGTCGGAGAAAAACGTCGCGAGCGGCAGTCCGGCGACGGCGAGCGCCTCCTCGTAGGCTTCGTGACAGATGGCGAGGTAGCGTGCGAAGAACACGATGCCCGCGGCGTCGGTGTCGGAAAAGCGGATGGTGCGCCGGTAGGAAAAAGGCATGCGGCACGGTGTAGCGACGCCGTGGCCGGGGCCAATGTCCAATGTTGCGCGCCTTTGCGGCCTTGCCTCGGCGGCGGTGGCGAGCCTCAGTCACGGACTTCCTCTTCAACACGCCATGTGGACCCTTCCCAACATTCTCACGCTCTCGCGAATTCCGCTGATGTTCGTGATCGTGGGATTGATGTGGGTCGACCACGAGATGGCGGGGTGGACGGGGGCGGCCACGTTGGCTTTCTGGCTTTTCATCGTGGCGGCCGTCACGGACTGGCTCGACGGCGCGATCGCCCGCAAGCGCGGGATCGTTTCGAACTTCGGCAAGTTCATGGACGCGTTGACCGACAAGGTGCTGGTGCTCGGCATCATGGTGGCCTTGGTGCGACATGACGAAGACCTGCCCGTGACTTTCGTTCTGCTGACGCTCGGGCGCGAGTTCATGGTCTCGGGCATGCGCATGGTGGTGGCGGCGAAGGGCGTGGTGGTGCCGGCCGACGGCGGCGGCAAGGTGAAGACCGTGACGCAGATGATCGCGATCGGCTGCCTGCTCGCCACGCCGATGCTGGAGAACGATCTCGCGGTCTGGTTGCAACGCCCCGTGCACTATCTCTCCGAGTGGGTGCACAAGATCGGCATCGTCGGCTTCGTGATCGGCACCTTCCTCGCGGTGTGGTCGGGCTACCGCTACCTGCGGCGCAACTGGGGGCTCTTCACCGAATGATTCGCGGACAGCCTTTGTGGCCGAAATTCCTTCCCACGCGCTGGGTGGTCAACATCGCCACGCTCGGTCCGCTCGGTCGCGTGCGTCGCGGCCCGGGCACGGTGGGCGCCTTCGCGGGCTTGCTGTATTTCACGGTGTTTTTCGCCACGCTGCCCCCGCCCCATGCGTGGTGGCTGACGATTTTGCTCAGCGTGCCCGCGTTGTATCTCGGGGTGGCGATTTGCGGAGAGGCGGAGTTTCGTCTCGGGCAACGTGATCCCGGCGGCGTTATCCTCGACGAGTTCGTGGTGATGCCGCTCTGCTTCATCGGATGGCAGTGGCTGCCGGCGGAGTGGGTCGCGCAGTGGCGTTGGGCGATCTTTCTCGGCGGCTTCGGGTTGTTTCGTCTTTTCGATATCGCCAAACCGCTCGGCATCTCGCGGCTGCAGAATCTCCCCGGAGGGTGGGGCGTGGTCGCGGACGACTTCGCTGCGGCGCTGGCTTCGTGCGTCGTGTTGCATGCGGCGGGGTGGGCTTGGTCGTTCTGGGCCTGAACCGGAGTCCCGCCGCGCAGCACGTGTTCGCCTTCGCTTGATGGGGGTGGGGGCGGTGGGGCGAAGTCCCGATGGAGTGCTCGTGCAAGTGACGAAATTCTCGTGCCTTGACCGTTTCTCGCTTTCGGGAAGGCTCCTTGGCGTGAAGTTGCCCCGCCCCAGTCTTCGCGTGGTTCTGATCGTGCTGGTGGTTTGGGCGGCGGGAGTGCTCGGGGGGCTCGGCGCCTACACCTTCCACTACGCGGAGGGGCTGTCGTATTTCTCCAACGACCCCAAGGCCTGCGTGAACTGCCACATCATGCGCGAGCAGTATGACGGCTGGTTGAAATCGCCCCACCACGCGGTCGCCACCTGCAACGATTGCCACACCCCTCACGCGTTCATCCCGAAGTATCTCAGCAAGGCCGAAAACGGCTTCTGGCACTCGAAAGGTTTCACGCTCCAGGACTTTCACGAGCCGATCATGATCCGCAGACACAACTCCGCGGTGCTTCAGAAGAACTGCGTCGATTGCCACTCCAACCTCCTCGAGGGGCTGAACCCGCACGCGGGCGACGCCCGGCGGATGCTCGATTGCGTGCATTGCCACCGCGAAGTCGGGCACGGCCCGATGAAGTGACCATCTTCCGCGACTCCAACTCCCTTTGCCTTGCTTTAACCCTTCCGCGCCATGACCACGACCCCGCCCGATGCCGATCCGCGTTCGCCCGATGCCGTCTCACCCTCCGGGCGGAAGACGCGTCGGCTCATCTGGATGCTCGCCGGACTGTTCGCCCTCACCGTGGTCGCGACTTTCGCGGTGCTGCTGCTTTACCAGAACATCGTGACGCGCAAGGCCGAGGCCACGCAGCACGTGTTTCGCGTGGTGGAGCTGGACGACAACACCGTCGATCCCGAGCTGTGGGGGAAAAACTATCCGCGCCAATACGACAGCTACAAACGCACCGTCGACATCGTCCGGACGAAGCACGGCGGCAGCGAGGCCTTTCAAAAACTCGACGAGTTTCCGGTATGGCGGCGGATCTTCGCCGGCTACGCTTTCGCCGTGGATTATCGCGAGGAACGCGGCCACGCCTACATGCTCCAAGACCAGTTGGAAACGGAGCGCGTCACGCATTTCCAACAGCCGGGATCGTGCATCCACTGCCACGCCTCGGTGATCCCCGCCTACATGAAGGCCGGCATCGCGGCCGGGGCTCCGCGGGGCGAGGACCACCGCGAGGAGCAGATTCGCAAGGGCTTCGAGGTGATGTGCGCCATGCCCTTCTCGGAAGCGGCGAAGGAGGTGTCGCACCCGGTGTCGTGCATCGATTGCCACGCGGCCGACACGATGGATCTGCGGGTGTCCCGTCCGGCCTTCCTCGAAGGTATCCGCGCGCTCGCCCGCTCCGCCGAGCCGACGCCGCATCTGCCGAGCATCGAGCGCTGGCGGAAGGAGGAAAAGCCCGGTCGAGACTACGATCCCAACCTCGACGCCTCGCGGCAGGAGATGCGCTCGTTGGTGTGCGCGCAGTGCCACGTCGAATACTACTTCCGCGGCGAGAACAAACTCGTGACCTATCCGTGGTCGAAGGGGCTCAAGGTCGAGCAGATCGAGGCCTATTACGACGAGGTCGGCCACGTCGACTGGACGCATGCCGAGACCGGCGCGAAGGTGCTCAAGGCGCAGCATCCCGAGTTCGAACTTTGGAGCCAGGGCATCCATGCGCGCAGCGGGGTTTCCTGCGCGGATTGCCACATGCCCTATGTGCGAGAGGGCGCGATCAAGGTCAGCAGTCATCACGTGCGTTCGCCGCTGCTCAACGTGGCGCAGTCCTGCCAGAGCTGCCACCGCGTGCCGGAAAAGGAGATCCTCGCGCGCGCCGAAGCGATCCAGGATCGCACCGCGGACCTGTTGCGGCGCGGCGAAGAAGCGGTGGTCTCGCTGATCGTCCGCCTTGCCGACGCGAAGGCGAAGGGCGCCGACGACGCTGCGTTGGCGAAATCGCGCGAACTGCAGCGCAAGGCGCAGTGGCGCCTCGATTTCGTGTCGGCGGAAAACTCGACCGGCTTCCACGCACCGCAGGAAGCGGCGCGCATTCTCGCCGAGGCCATCGACTACGCCCGTCAGGGCGAACTGGCGATCGACGCCCGCGCGATCACGATCCCGGAGAAATCCGACGACCGGGCGGGCGCCGGCCGGCCGCCCTCCGAGTTGAAGTAATCACGACCCGGAATCGTCGGCCCGGCCGCGCGCGACCAAACCCGCGTGCTCGCGGGGCCGGCGGGCTCAGCCCGCAAGCGCCCGCTTGATGAGTTTTTCCGTCGAGGCGTCGGCACCGAGGGCGACTTGGGCGCGGCGCACGGCGGCGTCGGCGTCGGCCGGTTTGTAGCCCAGCGCGGCGAGGGCGAGGACGGCGTCGCGGAAAGCGGTGTTCCCGGCGGGAAAAGCCGAGGAGGGGCCTGCGGGTCCGTCGGCCGGACCGCCGACGGGCGACGGCGATCCGCTTGCCCCGACCTTGGAGCGCAGCTCGACGACGAGGCGTTCGGCGGTCTTTTTGCCGATGCCGGGGCATTTGGAGAGGCCGGCGACATCGCCATCGCGTATCGCCGCCTCCAATACAGGCAGTGACATGCGGCTCATGATCGTGAGGGCGAGCTTCGGTCCGACGCCCGAGACCGTCTCGATCATCATGCGGAAAAAGTCGCGCTCGGCCGGGGTGGCGAAGCCGTAGAGGGTCTGCGCGTCCTCCCGGTAGATCACCAGGGTGTGGAGTTTCACCGCCGCGCCGGGCGAGGGGAGTTTTTCCGCGGTGGTGACGGGAATGTTTACCTCGTATCCGAGCCCGTTGAGCTCGACGACGGCGCGAAGCGGGGTGGCCTCCGCGAGGATGCCCTGGATGCTGGTGATCATGGCGGAGCGCGAAGGCGGCCTACTTCAGCCCGAGCACGTCCTGCATGTCGTAGACGCCGGGCTTCTGGTTCACGACCCAGGCGGCGGCGCGGACGGCGCCGCGGGCGAAGATGCCGCGGTCGGAGGCCTTGTGGGTAAGTTCCACGCGTTCGCCGAGGGCGGCGAACATCACGGTATGGTCGCCCACGACGTCGCCGCCGCGGAGGGCGTGGATGCCGACTTCGGTCTTGGTGCGTTCGCCGGTGATGCCCTCGCGGCCGTGGCGCAGCGCGTCGGCGGTGAGCTTGCGCTCCTCGAGGATGATCTCGAGCAGGCGGGCGGCGGTGCCGCTGGGCGCGTCCTTCTTGAAGCGGTGGTGCATCTCGACGACCTCGGCGTCGTAGTCGTCGCCCAGGATCGCGGCGGCGCGGCGCGTGAGCGCGAAGAGGAGGTTCACGCCGACGGAATAGTTGCCCGACCAGACGCAGCGGATGTTGGCCGCTTCGGCGAGCAGGTGCTTTTTCTCCTCGGCCGAGTGTCCGGTGGTGCCGATGACGAGGGCCTTGCCGTGCTGCGCGCAGAGGCGGACGACCTCGGCGGTGGCGGTGTGGAAACTGAAATCGATGACGACGTCGGCCGCGGCGATACCGGCGGCGAGATCGTCGCCTTGGTCGAGGGCGGCGACGACGGTGGCGCCGGCTTCCTGGGCGGCGGCGAGGTTGGCCTGGCCCATGCGGCCCTTGGCTCCGACGATGGCGATCTTGAGGGACATGTGTGTGTAAGGAATTGGGAGGTCTGGCGGGGCGGGGGAGCCGGGGCTTTCGCGCGACGTGGCGGCGGGCCCGGTGTCCCCGCCCCGCCTGGAGTTTACTTCTTGGACTTGCCGCCGAGGCCGGCGAGGGCGGCGAGCAGGGCGTCGGCCGCGGGCTTGGTCATGCCGCTGAGCGGCGGGCGGACTTCGGCGGAGCCGATGATGCCGGCGCGCTGCAGGGCGAACTTCACCGGAACGGGATTCGGCTCGAGGAACAGCGCCTTGAAGACCGGGTAGAGCTTGCGGTGGGCGGCGCGGGCCTTGGCGTAATCGCCCGCGAGCGCGGAGTTGACCAGGCCGACGACCTGTTTGGGCAGAAGATTCGAGGCGACGCTGATCACGCCTTCGGCGCCGACCGACATGAAGGGCAGGGTGAGGGAATCGTCGCCGCTGAGCACGACGATGTCGTTGCCGAGGGCGTTCTTGATCTGGTCGACGCGGTCGACGGAGCCGCCGGCCTCCTTGATGTATCGGACGTGTGGATACTTCGCGCGGAGGCGTTCCACGGTGCGGACGCCGATCTCGATGCCGCAGCGGCCGGGGATGGAGTAGAGGATGACGGGCTTGTCGGTGGCCTCCGCGACCGCGGAGAAGTAGCCGAAGACGCCCTCCTGCGAGGGCTTGTTGTAGTAGGGCGCGACGACGAGGACGGCGTCGGCGCCGGCCTCGGTGGCGAGCTGGGTCAGTTCGACGGCCTCGGCGGTGGAGTTGGAACCGGTGCCGGCGATCACGGGCACGCGGCCGCGCGAGGTGGCCACCGCCGCGCGGATCACGTCCATGTGCTCGTCGTGCGACAGGGTGGGGGACTCGCCGGTGGTGCCGACCGGCACGATGCCATCGACGCCGCCTTTGATCTGGGCCTCGACGAGCTTGGCGAAGTCGTCGAACGCGACGGCCTGCTTGAGGAAAGGCGTGACGAGGGCGGTGATGGTGCCGGTGAGGGGGCGCTTTTTCATGCTAAGTTGTAAAACGATACCTTGCGCGGGATGGCATGGTGAAATACTCCCGGCGCAACCCTAATCCCTGTTTCTCGCGCATGCCCACTCCGCACACCGAGCTATTCAACGACCTGCTAAAACTCGCCGTCGATTCCGGCGCGAGCGACATCGTCATCAAGGCCGGCAAACCCGGCTACGTTCGCCTATCGGGGCGCTTGAAGCCGGTGGACATGGATCCGATCACCGATGCGGAGGCCGAGGCTTTCGTGAACGAGCACGTGCCGAAGGTGTTTTCCCAGCTCTGGATCGATTACGGGCAGGTGGATTTCGCCTACTATTCCGCCGAGGCCGGTCGTTTTCGCGTCAACGCCTTCCATCAACGCGGCCAGGTGAGTCTGGTTTTTCGTCACATCAAGAGCTCCGCGCCGACCTTTGAGCAGCTTCAGCTCGACCCCGAACCGATCCTGCGACTTGCAAAGGCCAAGGACGGCATCCTGCTCGTCTGCGGCGCCACCGGTTCGGGCAAAAGCTCCACGATGGCGGCGATGCTCAACTGGATCAACCAGAACCTCGATCGTCACATCATCACGCTCGAGGATCCGATCGAATTCACCTTCCAGGACGACAAATCGGTTTTCCAGCAGCGCGAGATCGGCCTCGACGTGCCGAACTTCGAATTGGCGATCAAGGCCGTGCTGCGCCAGAATCCCGACATCATCCTCATCGGCGAGATGCGCGACCGCGAGACCTTCGAGACCGCGATCTCGGCCGCCGAGACGGGCCACCTGGTGCTTTCGACGATGCATGCGGGCACAGTGTCGCAGGCGTTGACACGACTTTTCGAGTTCTTCCCGCCCGAACAACAGCTCCTCGCCCGACGCCAGATCGCGAGCTCCCTGCGGGGCTTTATCTGCCAAAAGCTCCTTCCCGCGCTCGAGGGCGGCGGTCGCGTGCCGGCCAACGAGATTCTCGCCGCCGACTCGACGGTGCGAAACCTCATCCTCGAGGGGCAGAACGAGAAGATCCAGGGTTTGTTGGACACCGGCGCCGACACCGGAACCTTCTCCTTCAACCGCGACCTCTACCGCCTCATCAAGGCGGGCAAGATCAGCAAGGCCGACGGCCTGCGCTTCTCGCCGAATCCGCAGGCGCTGGAGATGAACCTCAAGGGCATCTTCATGAAAACCTGAACACGCTCTCGTGTTCCGCGGAATGCCCGGCTCGTTGCGGCCGAAACCGCGGAGGCCCGGGCAGCGTTTTTTGCCAAATCCGCGTCCGCTTTTCGGCGCGGATTGTTTTCTGCCTTGTTTCGTCGCGTCGCGGCTTTAGCGCTTCGCGTTTTCCTTATGGCCACCGCTCTCCTTTTCGCCGGTCAAGGCGCCCAAAAAGTCGGCATGGGCAAGTCGCTCTACGAAAACTCCGCGACCGCTCGCGCCCTTTACGACGAAGCCGACCGCGTCCTCGGCTGGAGCCTCACCAAGGTTTCCTTCGAGGGGCCCGACGCCGAGCTGACCCAGACCAAGGTCTGCCAGCCCGCGCTCTTCGTTCATGGCATGGCGCTGCACGCTATTCTCAAGGAACAGGGCAAACTCGATGACGTCTCGATGGCGCTTGGTCTCTCGCTCGGCGAGGTCACGGCCTACACCGCCGCGGGTGTTTTCGACTTCGCCACCGGCCTGCGCGTCGTGGCCGAGCGTGGCCGCCTCATGCAGGTCGCCTGCGAGCAGTCGGTCGGCGGCATGGCCGCGATCATCGGCGAGGAGCGTGCGAAGGTGGCCGAGCTTTGCGCCGCCTTCGATATCGAGGCCGCCAATTTCAACGCGCCGGGCCAGATCATCGTCTCGGGCGAAAAGGCCAAGGTCGACGCGGCCGTCGCCGCCGCCAAGGATCACGGCATCAAGAAGGTCATTCCGCTCAATGTCGCCGGAGCCTACCACTCGCGTCTCATGGAACCGGCCCGCGCCGAGTTCGCCGCCTTCCTCGACACCGTGTCCTTCGCGGCGCCGAAGTTCACCGTTTTCACCAACACCACCGGCCAGGCCGTTTCGGAGCCCGCCGACATCAAGGCCGCGCTCGTGAAGCAGGTCGTGTCGTCCGTGCTTTGGGAGGACTGTATGCGCTCCGCGGTCGCCACCGCCGGCGGCGCCGCCTCGGTCAACTTCCTCGAACTCGGTCCCGGCGGCGTGCTCGCGGGGCTCGCCAAGCGCACCGACAAATCCTGGCAGGTTCGCAGCCTTTCCGAGTTCGCCGACTGCGCCGCCTGAGGCGGGTCGTCACGGCGCCCCGGCGGCAAAGGAGTGTTGCCGAGCGGCGCCGGGGATGCGCGATAGGAGGCAGCATGTTTACCGGCATCATCGAGGAAACGGGACGGGTGGAGCGCTTTGAACGCGGCGGTGACGCGTGGAAGCTGCGTGTCGCGGCGAAGGCCGCCCTCGCCGACGTGGCGGTGGGCGACAGCATCGCGGTCAACGGCTGCTGTCTCACCGTGGTGAAGTTCGACGAGGAAGGGCTGGAGTTTGACCTGCTCGAGGAGACGCGCCGGCTCACGAGCATCTCCGCGATCAAGCCCGGGGCGGCGGTGAACTTGGAGCGCAGCCTGCGCTTCGGCGGAAAGATGGGAGGGCATTTTGTCACGGGCCATGTGGACGGGCTCGGCGTGGTGGAGGTTTTCGAGGCGCGAGGCGCGGATCGCTACCTGCGTGTGAAGGCCCCGCCCGGCGGAGGAAAATATCTCATCCACAAGGGCAGCATCGCTATCGACGGGATATCGCTCACCGTCGCCGAGGTGGAGGCCGACTCCTTCGCCGTCTGGTTGATTCCGCATACCGTGGAAGCGACGAACCTCCGGGAAAAACGGGTCGGCGATCCGGTGAACCTGGAGTTCGATCTGCTGGGTAAGTATGTCGAAAAACTGATGCTGACCCGGGCCTCGGAACCGGCCCAGGTTTGAGCAGGCGATGCGTGCGGTCTTGCAGGCGATTTCCGAGGAGCTGGCCCGGCTGAAGGCCGAGGGCGAGCAAGTCGTGTCCGTGAGCGAGGAGGCGCTGGCGGGCTTGCGCGCGTTGGTCAAGGCCCGGGTGCCGGCGGACATCCCCGCGGCGGGAAGCGCGGCACCACGGGACTCGGCGTCGCGTGGGACGGGATCGCCCGCGGCGTCCGGCGCCATCCTTTCGGCTTTTGACGCCTCTGCTCCGAAGAAGACGACCGGCCCGGTGGTGCGTTTGGCTCCCGCCGCTCCGGCCGCCGCAACCTTGCCGCCTCCGCCGGTGGTCGTGTTGCCCGAGGGCGACAAGGCCACGCGCTATGCGGCGCTGAGGGAAATGGCGACGACGCATCCGGTGTGTCTCGCGAACGTGAGGCCGGGAAAAAAGGCCGTGCTCGGAGTGGGGCCGCTCGACGCGAAGATTTTCTTTGTCGGGGAGGCTCCGGGGGCCGAGGAGGAGGTGAAGGGCGAGCCCTTTGTCGGGCCGGCCGGCCAGTTGCTCACGAAGATGATCGGGGCGATGGGGTTGAAGCGCGAGCAGGTCTACATCGGCAACATCATGTGTTGGCGGCCGCAGATGCCCACGCCGCCCGGCGCCGAGCAGATCGGCAATCGTCCGCCGACGCCCGAGGAGATGGCGTTTTGCCTGCCCTTTCTGCGCGCTTCGATCGAGATCGTGCAGCCGGAATTGCTTGTCGCCCTGGGCGGCACCGCCGCGCAGGGATTGCTGGGTGAAAAGTTCACCACGCTCGGCGCGGCGCGGAGCAAGTGGCACGATTTCGCTGGCAAGCCGCTGATGGTGACCTATCACCCGAGCTACCTGCTGCGAAACGGCAGCAACCGGGCGAAACGCATGGTATGGGAAGACCTGCTCAAGGTGATGGAGCGTGCGGGGTTGCCCATCTCGGAGAAGCAGCGGAATTATTTCCTCTGAACCTCACCCACGGGCGAGGCGCGGTCCGTCCGTCAGTAGGGTTTTTCGTAGGTCTTGCCCTGCGCGTCGGTGAACACGAGCAGATTGGCGCGAACATCGCTGAGCCGCAGCCCGAGTTCCGGCGACACGATGTCGTTCAGACGCCAGACGCGTTCGTTCATCAACACACGCGCCTCGCTGCCGAGGCCGCGCACGCCGGAGAGCCGGATTGTATTCAAAAATGAATACACCTGCGCTTCGCGCTCGGCCGGGCTAAGCGGTGCGGCGACCGGGACGACGGCGACGGGGGCGACGGTCGCCGTCGCCGGGGTGGGGGCGGGCGTCTGGATGGGGGTGGGGGCCGGAGGAGGTGGCTCGGCGGCGGCCGCGGGGGCGGAGGACGGTGTCGGCGAGGCGATGGGGGGCAACATGACCAGGGGCGCTTCCGTTTCGGCGACGGCGGGGGAGGGGGGCGAAGGCGGGGAGGCCGGGGCCGGATCGACCGGCGCAGGGGCCGCGGCGGGAGGCGGCGTGGCGTGGGCCAGCCGCGGGGTTTCCTGTGTCGCCGGGCCGAAACCGTAGTGCATCACCAATGCGGTCGCCCCGGCGCCCAAGGCGACAAGTCCGAGACCAAACCAGAGCAGCGCGGCGTGGGAACGTTTGTGGGATGCGACGCGCACATGGGTGGTGACGGCGGCGGCGGCCACGCCGCTGGGGGCGGAGGACAACGGCGCGTTGTCGAGGGCGCGCTGGCGCTGGGCTTTCTTGAGGGCTTCGTTGATCAGGCTCATGGCGCGGAAGGGGGCGGCGGTGGCGGGGCGGAACAGAGGCGGAGCGTGCGGTGCGCGTCAGTTGGTGAGATTTTTCAGATCCTTGATCGCGCGGCGGACATCCCACCAGGAGACCTCGTCGGATTCGCGGATAAATGCGGCGAGAATCGCCTTGTCGCAAAGGTTATTCACCACCCTGGGGATGCCCTTGCTGTAACGGTGCACGGCGCGGAGCGCCCAGGGAGTGAAGTAGGGGCGCCCCTGGCTGCCGGAGCGAGTCAGCCGATGCTGGATGTAGTGGGCGAGGTCGGCGCGATTGAGCGGCGTGAGTTCGTAGTGGACGAGCACGCGTTGGCGGAGCTGGCGCAGCTCGGGGCGCGCCAGGATGTCCTTCAACTCCGGCTGTCCCATGAGGACGATTTGGAGGAGCTTGTGTTTGTCCGTCTCCAGATTCGAGAGGAGGCGAATCTGCTCGAGGACCTCGAAGGACAGGTTTTGCGCCTCGTCGATGATGAGCAGGATATCGCGCCCGGCCGCGATGCGCTGCAGAAGCACGCGATTCAGTTGCCCGAGCAGATCGGGTTGTTCGTGGTGCAGGGGGAATTCGCCCAGTTCGGTGAGGATCGCCCGCAGCATCTGCGTTTCGTTGACCGCGGGATTGAGGATCAGCGCGATGTCGAAACGCCCGTCCTGCTCGACTTCTTGGAGGAACTGGCGGCAGAGCGTGGTCTTGCCGCAGCCGACCTCCCCCACGAGCACGATGAAGCCCTTTTTCTCGAACACCCCGTATTTGAGGTGCTGCAAAGCCTCCTGATGCGTGGGACTGAGATAGAGAAACTTGGGGTCCGGCGTGATATGGAAGGGGAGTTCCGTCAGCCCGTAGTAGCTCTGATACATCGGCCCAAGGGCTAGCGTGCCGTCCCGGAACATGGCACGCCAAATCCGCCTTCGAAAAAAGTCCGCGCGACGATTTACAGAACGGAGCGTAATCGTCAGATCCTTTGGCCGCATCGCTTCATGTCCGCCTGGTTCCACCGTTTTGTCCTCGCCCTCTGCGCCATCGTGTCGATCGGCGTGATCACCGGCTTGGCGGTGGTGTTGAACCAAACCCGGGCGGAATACGCCCGTTTGCGGGAAGTGGAGGCTCAGACACGCCTTCGCCTGCAGGAGGTCGAGATGCGTCTGGCTGAGCAAAAGCTCGTCCTTGAACGCCTTCGGACGGATCCGGCCTATGTCGAAACGGTTATCCGCCGTCGTCTCGGCTACGCCAAACCCGACGAGTTCGTCTTCCGGTTCGACGAATGACTCGTTCCCCGTCCGCGGGGGCGCGGCGCGAGGTTTCCGATCGAGGCTTCCCGGCGGAGAGTCCGACGCGCCACTTGACCTCCGGCCTGCGACACCGGACGCTCCGCCTTTTCCATTTTTCCGCCATGTCCTTGAACGCCTCGCCTCTGTCCGTCCTCGATCCCGAGATTTTCGCCGCGATCCGCGCCGAACGCGCCCGCCAGGAGAGCCACATTGAGCTCATCGCGTCCGAAAACTTCACCTACCCGGCCGTGATGGAGGCCCAGGGCAGTGTGCTCACCAACAAATACGCCGAGGGTTATCCGGCGAAGCGCTGGTATGGCGGCTGTGAACACGTCGACAAGGTCGAGCAGCTAGCGATCGACCGCGCCAAGGCCCTCTTCGGCGCCGAGCACGCCAACGTCCAGCCGCACTCCGGCTCGCAGGCCAACTTCGCCGTCTACACCGCCGTGCTTCCGCTCGGCGCGAAGATCCTCGGCATGAACCTCAGCCACGGCGGCCACCTCACCCACGGCAACCCGGCCAACTTCTCCGGCAAGCAGTATCAGTTTGTTCAATACGGCGTGCGCGAGGACAACGGCCTCATCGACTACGACGAGCTCGCCGCCGTCGCCCAGCGCGAGAAGCCCGCGATGATCACGGTCGGCGCCTCCGCCTACTCGCGCGTCATCGACTTCGCCCGCATGGCCGAGATCGCCCGCTCCGTGGGCGCCTACCTCTTCGCCGACATCGCCCACATCGCGGGCCTCGTCGCCGCCGGCGTGCATCCTTCGCCTGTGCCGCACGCCGACTTCGTCACCACCACCACGCACAAGACCCTCCGTGGTCCGCGCGGCGGCCTCATCCTCTGCAAGGCGCAGCACGCGAAGGCCATCGACTCCGCGATGTTCCCCGGCGGCCAGGGCGGTCCGCTCATGCACGTCATCGCCGCCAAGGCCGTGTGTTTCGCGCAGGCCGCGACGCCCGAGTTCAAGACCTACGCGCAGAAGATCGTGGCAAACTCCAAGGCGCTCGCCGCCGCCATGCAGAAACGCGGTTACAAGATCGTCTCCGGCGGCACCGACAACCATCTCTTCCTCGTCGACCTCCGCGCGAACCTGCCCGAGCTCACCGCGAAGAAGGCCCAGGAAACCCTCGATCTCGCCCACATCACCTGCAACAAGAACACCGTGCCCTTCGAGACCCGTTCGCCGTTCCAGGCCTCGGGCATCCGCCTCGGCACGCCGGCCGTCACCTCGCGCGGTCTGAACGAGGCCGACATGGACGTCATCGCCGAGGCGATCGACACCGTGCTCAAGGCCATCGGCAGCGCCGACGAGGCCGCCGCGATCGAGAAGTCCAAGGGCCTCGTCGCCACGCTCACGAAGAAGTATCCGCTGCCCTACGCTTCCTGAGCCGATTTCGGCGATTTTTGGCCACGGATAACACGGATTATCCCGGATAAAACCGGTCTTCGCGGTCGGTTTTCATCCGTGGCGATCCGTGTGATCCGTGGTTAATTTTTGCCCCACTCTCCGATGTCCGAGGTCCACACCTACATCGTTCCCGACGGCACGCGGCGCGAGCGCGCGGACAAGCTCCTGTCGGCCGCGTTTCCCGGGCACAGCCGCACCGCGTGGCAGCGCGCCTTCGAGGCCGGTCGCGTGAAGCGCGGCGGCGAGGTGCTGGACAAAAAATCCGAGTTGCGCGCGGGCGACGTCATCGAGTTTTCGCACGCCGACGCGGCGCCGTCCGACCTGCGGCCGGTCGATATCCCGCTCGACGTGCTCTACGAGGACGAGCACCTGCTCGCGATCAACAAGGCCGCGGGCATGGTCGTGCATCCTGGCGCCGGCACAGGCGAGGACACGCTCGTGCACGCGTTGCTCGCGCACTGCGCCGGCTCGCTCAGCGGAGTGGGCGGCGTCGAGCGCCCCGGGATCGTGCATCGACTCGATCGTGAGACCACCGGCGTGATCGTCGTCGCGAAGACGGACGCCGCGCATCGCGGGCTCTCGGAGCAATTCGCCGAACGTCACCTGCACAAGGAATATCTCGCGCTCGCCACCGGCGTGCCGCGTCTGCTCAGCGGGGTCATCGAGAGCAGCATCGCGCGTCACCCGGTGCACCGCCACCGGATGACCACGGGCGAAGGCGGGAAACCCGCGCGCACCGATTGGAGCGTGGAGAAGGCTTTCTCACCTCACGCGTCGTTGATCCGTTGCCACATCCACACGGGGCGCACGCACCAGATTCGTGTTCATCTCAAGTCGATCGGGCACCCCATCCTTGGCGACGCGACCTACGGATGGAAGGACAGCGCGCCGCTGCCGATGCGTCCGCCGCGCGTCATGTTGCACGCCGAGCATCTGATTTTTCATCACCCGATCACCGCGCGCCAACTCGAGGTGCGCGCGCCCTTGCCGGAAGATTTTCGCGCGATGATCGCGGCCTTCGAGAAACAAACCGGACGGTGATTTGACCTCTCGCCGGCGCGTCGCGCGAAATCCGCGACGAACCCGACCAGGCCGGCCGGTTTCGCTTCATCTTACATCGCGTCCAAGGTCTCGGCGGCGAGGCCCCAGCGCAGGTTGTAGAGCGAGTGGTGGAAGTGTGGCAGCGCGGCCGTCTCCGCCACCGCGAGCAAGGTGACCAGGGCGGCGGGGAACACATCCGCGCGCGCGGCCGGCATGCCGGGTATTTGTTTCCGTTCTTCCAAGGTGAGCGGGGCAAGTTCGTCGATCAGGGCGTCGAGCGTGGAAAGCGAAACGACCGACGGCGTGTCCTCCAGTCCGACACCGTGGCGCGCGCCCTTGATGAGCCGGATGGTCGTGACGCTGCCGCCGGTGAATATCGCTTCGGCGGGGGATGGCAGGTCGAAACGGAAACCCGAGCGCTTCAGCTCCTGTTTCACGTGGAGCGCGACACCGAGAAACGCGTCTTGGTCGAGCGGGGCGGCGGGATCGGCGACAAATTTTTCCGTCAGGCGCACGCACCCGAGGCGCAGGCTGAGAGCCTGCGTGATACGGCGATCGTGGAAGGTGAGGCATTCGAGGCTGCCGCCTCCGAGGTCGAAGACGTGAAAGTTGCGCAGGTGGGCGAGGGCGGGGTCGCAGGTGAGACCGCGCCCGATGAGGTTCGCCTCCTCCTCGCCGGAGAGCAGACGGATGGAGTGGCCGGTGGCGGCCTGAACGCGCGCACGAAACTCGTCGCCGTTGGTCGCGTCGCGCACGGCGCTGGTCGCGACGAGCACGGTCTTCCCCGGGGAAAACGGCGCGGCCAAGGCGAGCAACTCTCGGATGGCGGAGAGTCCACGCTCCATGCCGTCTTCGGAGAGGCTTGGTTGCGCGGCGCCGAGACCGGCGCTGATGCGTGCGTCGAGCGTCTTGTTCAGGAGAGCCTCCGGCGTGCCGTCCGTGCGGCGGCGGGCGACCAGCGTTTTGATCGAATTGCTGCCGATGTCGATGATCGCGACGGGAGGGGAGGCGGTGCTCATGGAACTGGCAGGCTAGGGGCTTCGGCGGGCGGGCCGAAAGTCGCAAAAGGGAAAACAAAAACGCCGCCCGCAAAAACGGACGGCGTCAAAAAGCAGACGGTGCCGCGTCGCCGGCGCGACGGAGGGTTCAACGCATGTTGCCGAAGAGCTTGGCGCCGAGCTTGCCCGCGGCCTTCGGGGCGAAGGGCGAGGCGACGGAAGCGACGGGCTTGGCGGCGGGCTTCGCCCGCTTGGACGCGGCGCGCGAAGTGGATTTCGCGGCCGCGGCGGGAACGACGCGAGCCGGGGCGGCGGAATGGGATTGCGCCGGGGCGGGGCGGTTCGGCTTGCCCGCGGGCGCGGCGTCGGCCGGCAACCGGGAAGAGATGAACTCGCGGATAACTTCCTCGCGGGCGCGTTGCTTCTCCTCGAGCTCGATGTCTTCCAGGGTGCGTTGCTCTTCCTGCTTGGCGAGAGCCTTGCGCATCTTGGAAAGGGCGAGGTTTTGGAGCTGACGCACGCGCTCGCGGGTGACGCGGAACTTGGCGCCGACCTCCTCGAGCGTGAGTTCGTCGCGTCCATCGAGACCGAAGCGGAAGCGGATGATCTCCGCCTCGCGCGGATCGAGGGAGTCGACAAGCGCGTGCAGCGCCTGGTTCTGGTTGTTTTCGCGCAACTGCTCGAACGGCGTGGCGGCGTTTTCGTCGCCGACGATTTCGCCGAAGGTCGTCGAATCGCCGTCTTCGCCGATGGGCGCGTCGAGCGATGCCGGGCGAACGCTCACGGACTTCAGGTGAGCGACCTTGCTGGTCGGGATCTGGAGCTCGATCGCGATTTCTTCGTCGGTCGGCTCGCGGCCGAGTTCCTCGGTGAGCGCCATGGCGGTCTTGCGCATTTTGGCGATCTTGTCGACGAGGTGGACGGGGAGGCGGATCGTCTTCGACTGGTTGGCGAGGGCGCGCTTGATGGACTGCTTGATCCACCAGGCGGCGTAGGTGGAAAGTTTGCCGCCCTTGGTCGGATCGAAGCGCTCAACGGCCTTGATGAGGCCGATGTTGCCTTCGCTGATGAGGTCGAGGAGCGGCAGGCCGAAATCCTTGTAGTCCATCGCGATTTTCACGACGAGGCGCAGGTTGGCCTTGATCATGTGGTCGCGGGCGGCCTTGTCGCCCTTCATGATCCGCTTCGCGAGCTTCACCTCCTCGTCGATGGTGAGAAGGGGGGTCTTGCCGATTTCCTGGAGGTAGAGCTGCAGGTTGTTGCGCTCGGGAACCTCGGACGGCGCCGCGGCGGCGCGAACCGGCTCGAGGAAGGACGGAGCGGTGTCGAGGACGGGGTCGAGGGAAGTGGTGGGCTCGCGGTCGGCGCGATCGGAGGGAGCGAGAGCGGACATGGCGTGAATGGGTTGAGTTAAAGGGCTGCCTGAACGTTTCGTGCCGGTCACCTTGATGGATGCGACAGTTTGATGTGATACGCGCTGGAGCAATCGGTTCCGGTGAAAATCGTCGCACAAACCACCGATATTTTGGCGAAATCTCGCGGCGGTGTTTGCGCCAAGTTGGCCCGGTTGAAGCTGCATTGTCTCAGATCGGAGTCGGATGGGCACGCCTTTTTACTGGAACGCAAAAGCTGGCGCGGTCGCGTGATAAACCGGCTGGACAGTCGGGCGTGCGGGCGCAGTGTCATGCGCCTTGCCGGCGCCGTGGCGCCCGGTTGCTAGCGCTCCTGTAGCACAATGGATAGTGCATCGGTCTCCGAAGCCGGTGATGTGGGTTCGATTCCCGCCGGGAGCACCATTTTAAGATGCTCGCGAAAAAGTGTTTCCCCGGCGTGAGCCCCGCGCGGGGGCCGGGGGATTTTACATGAAAAAGAACGTGCTCCGCGCGCCCCCGATGGCACGCTTCATGGTCTTCGCCGGGTTCTTCCGCTCATTATAAAATTCACCGCATGTCCGCCGCTCCTTCCAAGTCTCGCAAGTCTTCCTCCAAAACCTCCATCGCTTCGCCCGCGCAGCCTGTCGCGAATCCGCCCGCTCAACCGGCGTCGGCGTTGAAAGACGCGATAGTTCGTCATCTCACCTACACCTTGGCGCGCGACCAAGGTTCGGCCACGCCGCGTGATTGGTGGATCGCGACCGCCTTCGCCGTCCGCGAGCACATCCTTTCGCGTCTCATCCAGACCCAGGCGGTCCACAACAAGAACAACGTCCGCCGCCTCTATTACCTCTCGCTCGAATACCTCATGGGCCGCCTCATGGAGAACAATCTCCAGAACACCGGCCTCACCGAGGCCGCCCGCGCCGCCCTCGCCGAGCTCGGCGTGAAGCTCGACGAGCTCGCCGAAGTCGAGGTCGACATGGGCCTCGGCAATGGCGGCCTCGGCCGCCTCGCCGCCTGCTTCCTCGATTCGCTCGCCACGCTCGACTACCCGGCGATCGGCTACGGCATCCACTACGAGTTCGGCCTTTTCAAGCAGGAGTTCGTCCACGGCCACCAGATCGAGCATCCCGACAATTGGATGATCTTCGGCACGCCGTGGGAGATTTGCCGACCCGAATACACCCAGAAGGTCCAGCTCTACGGCCGCGTGGAAAACGTCTTCGACGACCGCGGCAACTACCGCCCGCGCTGGGTCGACACCAAGGAGATCCTTGGCGTGCCCTACGACATTCCGATCGCCGGTTACGGAACCAAGACAGTCAACCTCCTCCGACTCTGGGCCTCGCGCTCCACCGAGGAGTTCGACCTCAGCGCCTTCAACTCCGGCGGCTACGTCGAGGCCGTCCGTGAAAAGGCCATCGGCGAGACCGTCTCGAAGGTCCTTTACCCGAATGACAAGACCGAGAACGGCAAGGAGCTGCGCCTCATCCAGCAGTATTTCTTCGTCTCCTGTTCGCTGCGCGACCTCATCCGCCGCCACTTCCGCATCGCGGGCAACTCCTGGAAAAATTTCGCCGACAAGGTCGCCGTCCAGCTCAACGACACGCACCCCGCCGTCGCCGTCGCCGAGCTCCAGCGCATCCTCGTCGACGAGCAGAACCTCCCCTGGGAGGAGGCTTGGGACATCGTTACCCGCACCTTCGGCTACACCAACCACACGCTTCTCCCCGAGGCGCTGGAAAAGTGGAGCCTTCCGCTCTTCACCAAGGTTCTCCCGCGCCACACCCAGATCATTTTCGAGATCAACCGTCGCCTCATGGAGGCCGTCGAGGCGAAGTGGCCTGGCGACAACGACAAAAAGCGCGCCCTCTCCCTCGTCGAGGAAGGCGGCGCCAAGGCCTTCCGCATGGCCAACCTCGCCGTCGTCGGCTCGCACGCCGTCAACGGCGTCGCCGCGCTCCACACCGAACTTCTCAAGAAGGACCTCTTCCCCGACTTCCACGCCTTCTACCCGGGCAAGTTCCAGAACAAGACCAACGGCATCACGCCGCGCCGCTGGCTGCTCGATTGCAATCCCATGCTAGCCACGCTCATCGCCGACACCCTCGGGCACCGCGACTGGGCGCGTGATCTCGACCAACTCCGCGGCCTCGAGCGCTTCGCCGGAGACGCCGGCTTCCAGGAAAAGTTCATGGCGGTGAAACGCGCCAACAAGGTCGCCCTCGCCGAGGTCATCCAGCGCGAATGCGGCATCACCGTCTCGCCCGACGCGCTCTTCGACGTGCAGATCAAGCGTCTCCACGAATACAAGCGCCAGCACCTCAACCTGCTCCACATCCTCGCGCTCTACCGCCGTCTGCTCCAGAACCCCACGCTCGACATCGTCCCGCGCGTCTTCGTCTTCGGCGCCAAGGCCGCCCCCGGCTACGACCTCGCGAAAAACATCATCCGCGCGATCAACGTCATCGGCAAACGCATCAACGAAGACGCCCGCATCGGCGGGAAGATCAAGGTCGCCTACCTGCCCAACTACCGCGTCTCGCTCGCAGAGAAGATCGTGCCCGCGGCCGATCTCTCCGAACAGATCTCCACCGCCGGCAAGGAGGCCTCCGGCACCGGAAACATGAAGCTCGCCCTCAACGGCGCGCTCACCATCGGCACGCTCGACGGCGCCAACGTCGAGATTCGCGAGGAGGTCGGCGACGAGAACATCTTCATCTTCGGTCTCACCGTCGAGGAGGTCGCCGCGCTCGACGCGAAGGGGTATTCGCCGTGGGACTACTATCACCGCGACGAGGAGCTGCGCGCCGTCGTCGACTGGATCGGCAGCGACTATTTCACGCCGGGCGAACACCACGCCTTCGGCGCCCTGCACCACAGCCTCACCGGCGGCGGCGACCCCTACAAGGTCCTCGCCGACTTTCGCGCCTACGTGGATGCGCAGGAGAAGGTCGACGCCGCCTACCGCGACAAGAAGCGCTGGGCGAAGATGGCCATCCTCAACACCGCGCGTGTCGGGAAGTTCTCCAGCGATCGCACCATCCACGAATACGCGAAGGACATCTGGTCGCTGCCCGCCGTTCACGTGGACTGAACGCGTCCGCATCCACGACGACCTCCGTCGCTCCATTCCACGCCCCGCCGGCTCCGCGCCGCGCGGGGCGTTTTTTGAGTGACGCAGGAGGAAGCTTTTGCCGCTTTGAGGAACAGTCCCGGGCCCCGATGCGTCTTCTTCCTTACGTCGCCTTCGTTCTCGCGCTCCTCGTCTCGGCCGCCGTCCTGCGCGCGGGGCTCGAGTTCGAAACCACGGTGATCACCCTCGAGCCGAAGTCCGGCGAGAAGACGATCGCCACGGAGTTCAAATTCAAGAACACCGGCGACACTCCGGTGGTCATCTCGGAGGTCCGCAGCGGTTGCGGCTGCACCGTCCCGAAGAAACCCGACGCGCCCGTCGGACCCGGTGCGAGCGGTGTCATCCCCGTCGCCTACAAACCCGGCGGCCGCGAGGGAATGCAAAGCCAGGCGATCGAGGTCGAGACCGTCGACGGGCAGGTGCATCGCCTGCGTCTTGTGATCGATGTTCCCGTGCGTGTTCGTTTCGCGCCAAGGCTGCTCCGTTTCGAAGGAGATGAGCGGGGGCCGAAAATGGCGACCCTGACCTATGAGCAGGGCGGCGGGACCGAGTTGCGCGGCGTCGCCGTGCAATCGTCCGCCTTCGAAGTCGTCGGCGAACCCGCGATCGAGAACCAGGTGCTCAAGCTCGCGATTCGCTATGTCGGCCCGGCCGATGCGGAGGCCAGGGCCTCCGTGCGTATCCAAACGCGTGATACGACGGGGAGCGAACACGCCGACATACTCTATCTTCGCCATTCACCCGGCCGGTGAAGGCGCCTCGTGTCATGACTTCATCGAACCGAGGCCGTCTACCGGGTTCGATCCTGCTGCTGCTCGTCCTGCCGCTCGTGCCCGCGGTGCTTGCCGGTTGGCTGCATCCGAGGCGGCCTGATTGGTCCGAATTACGATCCGGACCGGTGGCGGGCGCGGTCAATCAGCTCGAGATCCAACAAGCCCTTCGTGATTATCCCGACGCGCTCTGGATCGACGCCCGTCCGGCCTCGGACTACGCCGTCGACCATGTGCCTGGCGCCGTGTCGCTAGAGGAGGAAAACTGGGAAGCCGGCTTTTCTGCGTTGGCGGATGTCTGGGACGGGCGCCAAGCGATCATCGTCTATTGCGGCGGTGAGAGTTGTCATGCGAGCACCTCGGTCGCGGAGCGGCTGCGGAGGGAACTCGGCGCCGAGGCGGTTCACGTGTTGCGTGGCGGTTGGCCCGCCTGGAAATCCGCGATGGAGGATCGCGCGCGTCCATGAAGCCCCGATCGCATGCATGGAGAACCGGGAGCGCGCTCGCCGCGCGCGCGGTGGTCTCGATGGTTTTCATTGTCGCAGCGTTGCCGAAGCTCGCCGATCCCGCGGCTTTCGCTCGCGACATCGCCAACTACCGTTTGATGCCCGGCGTTATGGCCGGCGCCTTGGCCGTGTATCTGCCTTGGCTTGAGCTGGTGCTGGGCTGCGCGCTTTGGGTGCCGAACGCGCGTCCTGCGGCGCGGGTTCTCGGCTTCGGACTGTTGGCGGCTTTCGCCTTTGTGCTCTTGAGCGCACTCGTTCGTGGGCTGGATGTGGCTTGCGGTTGCTTCGGTTCGGGGCGTGGTGGCACTTCGTTGGCCTGGGCGTTGACTCGCGACCTGGGGCTTATCGCCCTTTTGGCGTTGGATAGCGCCATCTCGGACAGGCCGAAGCAGTCGTGATCGCAGTCGTCGCGTGCGTTCGGCGAATCACGGGAGGCGGTCTTGCCCGGTGCCCGGGAACCGAGTCTGTTTAGCGAGTTGGCGCGTGTTGTGACTGGAGGGCCTGCTGCATGGCGCGGCCTTTGTGGAGGGTTTCCTCAAATTCGGCGTCGGCGTCGCTGTCCCAGGTGATGCCGCCGCCGACGTGGTAGCTGGCGAGGCCGTCGGCGCAGGTGATGGTGCGGATGGCGATGGCGAGATCGGCGTCGCCGTCGTAGCCGAGGTAACCGAGCGCGCCGGTGTAGGCGTGGCGCGGCACGGGTTCGAGTTCGGAGATGATCTGCATGGCGCGGATTTTCGGTGCACCGGTGATGCTGCCGCCGGGATGGAGCGCGCGGAGGGCGTCGAAACGGTCGAGGCCGTCGGCGAGCTCGGCGGAGACGGTGGCGACGAGGTGGTGCACGGTCGCGTAGGTCTCGAGTTCGTAACGTGCATCGACGCGCACGCTGCCGGGAGCGGCGACGCGACCGAGATCGTTGCGCGCAAGGTCGACGATCATGAGCAGCTCGGCGTGGTCCTTGGCGCTGGCGAGCAGCTTCGCGCGATTGGCGGCGTCGGCCGCGGGATCGTCGGCGATGCGCGCGATGGTGCCCTTGATCGGACGCGTCTCGAGGCGACGACCATGCACGCGCAGCAAACGCTCGGGCGTGCTGGAGACGATCTGATGATCGCCGAAATCGAGGTAGGCGGCGTGCGGCGCGGGACTGAGCGCGCGGAGGCGGGCGTGGAGCGCGGCGACGGAGCCGGAGAGCGACGCGGTGAAGCGTTGGGTGAAATTGACCTGATACACGTCGCCCGCGGCGATGTAGTCGCGGATGCGGCGGATGGCGTCGGTGTAGGCCGCGCGCGAGAGATCGGGGCGGAGCTCGCCGACGGAGTAGGCGGGGAGCGGGGGGCAAGGAGCAGGGGGCGGGGAGCTTGGAGCGGGGAGCAGGGCACGGAGGCGCGCGAGGCCGGTGGCGTCGGCGGCGACGAGCGTGGCGCGGTTTTCCTGATGATCGAAGATCAGCGCCTCGTCATAGAGCCCGAAGGCGAGGGCGGGGAGGCGCGGCGCGCTGTCGGGATTTTGTGGATACACGCGATCGCGCGCGGCTCCGGCTTCGTAACCGAGCCAGCCGATGGCGCCTCCGACGAAGGGCAGGCCGGGGACGGGCGCGCAGGCGCGGGCGGCGAGTTTGGCGCGGAGGAGGCGGAGCGTGGCGTCGGCGTCGTTCGTCGCGCGGACGATTTCACGTGGTTCGCAGGCGAGGATGCTGAAGCGGGCGCGCGGGCCGGGGAGGGCGGTGTCGAGAAAGGCGCAGCCGGGGCGGGCGGCGAAGGCGGGCCAGAGCCGGGCAGGGTCGAGCACGGGGGACACGGGGAGTGGCTCGACGAGAGGTGGCTGGCGCATGGACGGCGGAAATTGGCCGCAAGAAGGTTCTGAATGCGCAAGAACGGACTACAGGACCTCCAATCAACCAGATTGGCCACAAAAGGCGCAGAAGGCGCAAAAACGAGCCGACTGATTTTGTCCGCTTTGCGATTTTTGAGCCTTTTGTGGCTCAAGTCGTATCCGTGGTATCCGCGCTCAGGCCGCGGGCGCTTCGGGGATGCGCATCTCGAAGGCGGGCAGGATCACATGGACGGGGCGGCCCAGGTCGTCGACGCCGTGGAAGCTGCCCTGCGCGTGCGCGTCGCAGCCGGCGACGTGGTAGCTGTTGTAGGAAAAACTTTCGCCGGGCTCGAGGCGCGGGGTTTCGCCGACGATCTTGTCGCCCTCGATGATTTGGCGCGTGCCATCGGCGTGGGTGAGCACCCATTTTCGGCCGAGGAGGGTGACGGTGTGCTCGGAGCCGTTGTGGATGGTGATGAAATAGACGAATGCGTGGGGCTGGTCCGCGGGCAGGCACTTTCCGCCGTGGTGATACACCAGTTTGTCGAGGCGGGCGGTGAGGCCGGAGAGTGCGAGGGAGGCGGACATGATGCGGTTTTGCGGACTGGGAAAAACGAAGGCAGCGTCGGGTGCTTGGCAAGCGGGCGGAGCAGACCGCGCCCGGGACTCGGAGGCGTCGCGCGGGTTTGTCGGCTCAATCCACGATCAACACATGGTCGCCGACGCGGACCTCGTCGTAGAGCGCGATCATGTCTCGATTGGTGAGGAGCACGCAGCCGGCGCTCTGCGGTTGGCCGATGCGGTCTTCACGATTGGTGCCGTGGATATAGACGTAGCGTTCGTAGGTGTCGACGACGCGGCCCTCGGCGTCGCGGCCGGCGTTCACCCCGGGTTCGAGGCCGCGGAGCCAGAGAATGCGGCTGGTGATGAGGTTGCCGTCGTCCTCGTGTTCGAAAAAGTGTCGGCCCGTGGGGCGGCGGCCTTTGAAGACCATGCCGAGAGGCTGTTCGCCGCCGATGCGCTCCGCGATCTCGTGGAGGCCGCGGGGCGTGCCGAGCGAGTCCTTCAGGTTGCTCGGCGGTTTGGCGGAGGTGGAGACGGGCAGGGCTCGGACGAGTTCGCCGCGGCGGTAGAACTGGAGAGTCTGCGCGGAGATGCGCACGAGGAGGAATCGGTCTGCGGGCTTGATGCCCAGCCTCTCGCAGGTTTTGTTCACCAACTCCCTATTTTCATCCATCGTGAGCACGCGTAATAATGTTGTCGGAATCGTCGGCGCCACCGGCGCCGTCGGTCAAGAGCTCGTCCGCCTCCTGCACGAGCGCAACTTCCCGATGAGCTCGCTGCGGCTTTTCGCCTCGGCGCGCTCGGCGGGCAAGACCGTCACACACGCGGGCAAAACCTACGTGATCGAGGAGGCCAAGCCCGGCGTCTTCGCGGGCGTGGACCTCGCCTTCTTCGCCGCCGGCGGCTCGGTGACGCGCGCGCTCGCGGCCGACGCGATCGCGAGCGGTTGCACGGTGATCGACAAGAGCTCCGCGTATCGGCAGCAGCCCGACGTGCCGCTTGTGGTGCCGGAGATCAACCCCGAGGGCCTGCGCACGCACAAGGGGCTGATCGCGAATCCGAATTGTTCGACCGCGGTGATGCTCATGGGCCTTTGGCCGCTGCATCAGCTCTTTGGGCTGAAGCGCATTTTCGTCGCGACCTACCAGTCCGTTTCCGGCACCGGCGCCGAGGCGGTGAAGGAACTCGCCGACCAGATCGCCGCGCACGCCGCCGGCAAGCAGCTCGAGCACAAGGTCTATCCCTATCAGATCGCGTTCAACTGTATCCCTCAAATTGATACGTTCGGCGCCGACGGCTACACCGGCGAGGAGGAGAAGATGCGTCTCGAGAGCCGCAAGATCATGGGCCTGCCCGAACTCCGCGTGTCGGCCACCTGCGTGCGCGTGCCGGTGGTCCGCGCCCACTCGATCGCCGTCAACGCCGAATTCGAGCGTCCGGTGAATCTCGAGCAGGCCCGCGCCGCGATCGCCGCCTTCCCGGGCGCCGAACTGGTGGACGAGCCCGCGGCGAAGAAGTATCCGACCCCGCTCGATTTCGCCGAGAAGGTGAAGTGCGGCGTCGGCCGCCTGCGCGTCGACACGGCTTTCGACAACGGCCTCTCCTTCTGGGTGAGCGGCGACAACCTCTGGAAGGGCGCCGCGCTCAACGCCGTGCAGAACGCCGAGCTCATGATCCGCGAGGGCTGGTTGCTGCGCGACCGCGCGGTGGCGGCCTGATAGAACCGCCCGCGGATGCGGAACGGTTCCGGCGGATTCGTCGCGGGTTTCGCGTCCGGGGCCATCCGTTCCCCGGTTCATCCGGGAGTCCGCAACCATAACCTCGCCCCAGAAAAACCCTTGCCGCCGCGCATGCCCGCTGGTTTTCCTGCGCCTTTGGCTCGGACGCTTAGCTCAGTTGGTTAGAGCACCTCGCTTACACCGAGGGTGTCGGGGGTTCGAGTCCCTCAGCGTCCACCAACCCATCCATACATCCCTTTCCCTCCAACCCTCGCAATGCGTCACACGATCTCGATCCTCGTTGAGAACAAGTTCGGTGTCCTCGCCCGCGTGACCGGTCTTTTCTCCGGCCGCGGCTTCAACATCGATTCGCTCAACGTAGCCCCCACCCACGAGGCCGCCCTTTCGCGCATCACCGTCGTCCTGAAGGGCGACGACTCCGCGCTGGACCTCGCCATCAAGCAGGTTCGCAAGCTCGTGAACGTGGTCGAGGTCACCGATTTCAAGGAAGGCCAGGCCGTGCAGCGCGAGCTCGTGCTCGTGAAGGTCAAGGCCTCGGCCAAGACCCGTTCCGAGGTCATGCAGATCTGCGAGATCTTCCGCACGAAGATCGTCAACGTCGACCACAACGAGCTCATCATCGAGCTCGTCGGCGACAGCGCCAAGGTCAGCGCCTTCCTCGGCCTGCTCGCACCCTTCGGAATCATCGAACTCGCCCGCACCGGCACGCTGGCCTTGAAGCGCTGAGCCGCGCCGATTTTCGGCTTTTCCAAAACTCAAGTTTCCCCCTTCCGCTTTTTCTCACCATGCCCGCCAAAGTATACACCGACAAGGACGCCGATCTCGGCTTCTATAAGAACAAGACCATCGCCGTCCTCGGCTACGGTTCCCAAGGCCACGCCCACGCGCTCAACCTCAAGGACTCCGGCGTGAAGGTCATCATCGGCCTCTACGAAGGTTCGAAGTCCGTTCCCGTCGCCAAGAAGCATGGCTTCAAGGTCGTCTCGACCGCCGAGGCCGTGAAGCAGGCCGACGTCATCCTCGTCGGTCTCCCCGACATGAAGCAGGCCGAAGTCTACAAGAAGGACATCGAGCCCAACCTCACCAAGGGCAAGACCCTCGTCTTCTCGCACGGCCTCGCCATCCACTTCGGCCTCATCACGGTTCCGAAGGACATCGACGTGATCATGGTCGCCCCCAAGGGCCCGGGCCACATGGTCCGCCGCCTCTACGTCGAGGGCAAGGGCATGCCCGCCCTCATCGCCGTCTATCAGGACAAGTCCAAGACCGCTAAGAAGTGCGCCCTCGCCTGGGCCAAGGGCATCGGTTCCACCCGCGCCGGCGTTCTCCAGACCACCTTCAAGGAAGAGTGCGAGACCGACCTCTTCGGCGAGCAGGCCGTGCTCTGCGGCGGCGCCGCCGCGCTTGTCCAGGCGGGCTTCGAGACCCTCGTCGAGGCCGGCTACCAGCCGGAGATGGCCTACTTCGAGTGCCTCCACGAGCTGAAGCTCATCTGCGACCTCATGTATGAGAAGGGCATCTCCGGCATGCGTTTCTCCATTTCGGAGACCGCCAAGTATGGCGACATCACCCGCGGCCCGCGCGTGATCAACGCCAAGACCAAGGCCGAGATGAAGAAGATCCTGAAGGAGATCCAGTCCGGCAAGTTCGTGAAGGAGTGGGTCGCCGAATACAAGGGCGGCCTCAAGAACTACAACAAGCTCCTCAAGGCCGGTCAGAAGCACAAGATCGAGAAGACCGGCGAATACCTCCGCGGCCTCATGCCGTGGATGCCGAAGCGCAACATCTCCGGCGTCGCCGGCGCCTACGCGAGCTGAGCGTCTCCCCGTTTCACATAAACACGGGCGTCGACCTTTCCGGGCGACGCCCGTTTTGTTTTTCCGGGGTTGGGGGCGTCGCGGCGGGCTCGACCGAGGCGAACCGATTCGTGCTCGGCGGGCCCGGCGGTTCCGCCCTACCTTTTAACCTTTCCGATGTCGTCCAAACTCATCCTCGCCACCCGCAAGAGTCCGCTCGCCCTCGCGCAAGCCGAGCAGGCCGCCGCGCACCTGCGCTCCGCCCTCGGCGTCGAAACCGAGCTCTTGAAGATCGTCACCACCGGTGACCAACGCGTCGAGTGGTCGCTTGAGAAACAGGGCGGCAAGGGGCTCTTCACCAAGGAACTCGAAGAGGCGCTTCTCCGCGGCGACGCCGACGTCGCCGTGCACAGTTGCAAGGACCTCCCTGGCGAACTGCCCGAGGGCCTCGCCGTCGCCGGCTACCTGCCGCGCGAAGATCCGCGCGACATCCTTGTGCTCCGCGACGGAGTCGAGACGCCCGCGCTTATCGCCACCTCGAGCCCGCGCCGCCGCCTTCAGCTCGCGATGCTGTTTCCCGACGCGCAGTTCACCGAGATCCGCGGCAACGTGGACACGCGTCTGCGCAAGATCGGCCAGGACCACGTCGCCGACGCCACCGTGCTCGCCGCCGCCGGCCTGCGCCGTCTCGGCATCGGCGGCTGGCAGGGCGTGAGTTTCCACGCGCTCGGGCCCGAACACATGGTGCCCGCCGTCGGCCAGGCCGCGATCGCGCTCCAGACGCGCGGCGCCGACGCCGAGCGCATCGGCGCCGTGCTCGACAAACGCACCGCCCGCGCCGTCACGCTCGAACGCGCCTTCCAGCGCGCCCTCGGCGGTGGTTGCCAGACCGCCTTCGCCGCACACGTCACGGCCGACACGCTCTGGTTTTATCACCACGAGATCGGCCTGCGCAGCCTCCCGCTCAGCGACGCCGAAATCGATGCGCCCGAACAGACCGCGCTGGCGATGCTGAAGCACTTCGGGTTTCAGATTTCTTGACCGCATAGGCGCGAAGTCGCGGAGCGTTTGTTCCGGTTTCCCCAATTGCCCCATGAATTTCCCCGCTTATCTCCCCGCCTTGATCGATTTTCCCGGCCAAGGTCTCGTCGTGTCGGCGGCGGCCTTGTCCATCGGGAGGGTGCTGCGTCGCGCGTCGGTCGAGCGACGTCATCTCGTCTGGCTTTGCGCGGTGGGCGTTTTCGAGGGCGCGCCGTCGCTCGCGCTCTGAGGCGGACGAACCGCGTCGATTCTGCGCTTTCCCCGCGGGGGGGACTCGTGGTTGGGTGGCGGATGCGATGCTCGCCTCGGTTGTCGGGGCCGGGCCTCGCGGTCACCTTTCCTCATGTCCGTTTCTTCCTCCGGTATCGTTTATCTCGTCGGCGCGGGCGCCGGCGACCTCGGCCTTTTCACCCTCCGTGCGAAGGAGCTCATCTCCTCCGCGGACGTGCTCGTTTACGACTACCTCGTGCACCCCGAGGCCGTGAAATGGTGCAAACCCGAGTGCGAGGTGATCTACGTCGGCAAAAAGGCCGGTTGCCACACCGTGCCGCAGGAGGAGATCGAGGCGCTGCTCGTGAAGCATGCGCAGGCCGGCAAGAAGGTCGTGCGCCTCAAGGGCGGTGATCCCTACATCTTCGGGCGCGGCGGCGAGGAGGCCCGCACGCTCGCCAAGGCCGGCGTGTCCTTCGAGGTCGTGCCCGGTGTCACCGCCGCGCTCGCGGCCGGCTCCTACGCCGGTATCCCGCTCACATTTCGCAACGTCTCCACCTCGCTCGTGCTCCTTACGGGACATGAGGACCCGACGAAGAGCGGCGGCTCGCAGGTCGATTGGCGCGGCTTCGGTGCCCTGAAAAACACCACGCTCGCGATCTACATGGGCATGAGCCGGCTTGCCCATATTCTCGCCGAGCTCCAGGCCGGCGGCCTTTCGCCCGACACGCCCGCGGCCGTCGTGCAATGGGCCTCGCTCGGTCGCCAGCGCAGCGTAAGCGGCACCGTGGCCGACCTTGCCGAGCGCGTCGCCGAGGCGAAACTCGCCGCACCCGCGATCATTTTCATCGGCGAGGTCGTGCGCGACCACGAAGCGATCGACTGGTTTGAGCGTCTGCCGCTCTTCGGTCGCCGTGTCGTCATCACCCGCACGCGTGATCAGAACAGCGAACTGCGCGAGAAGCTCGAGGCTCTCGGTGCCGAAGTGCTCGAGCTGCCGCTCATCAACATCTCGAAGGCGGTGGACAAGCAGAGCCTCGTCGAGATTCTCGCCGAGCTCGGCAGCTACGACTGGATCGTGTTCACGAGCGCGAACGGCGTCCGCTACTTCTTCGAGGAGTTCTACAAGGGTTTCGGCGACGTGCGCGCGCTCGGCCTCATCCGCTTCGCCTGCATCGGCCGCGCGACCGCGCGGGAAATCGAGAAACACCATATTCGCGTGGAGTGCATGCCCGACTACGCGACCGGGCCGTCCCTCGCCGATGCGCTCATCGAGACGGGCAGCCTCGACAGCGCGAAGGTCATCGTAGTCACCGGCAATCTCAACCGCGACAAATTGGTGAAGAAACTCGAGGCCGCGCGCGCGATCGTCGATCGCCTGCCGCTCTACAAGACGGAGCGGACCGATCTGACGAACGATCCGGTCGCCGACGATTTTCGCCAGCGCGGCGCCGACGCGATCCTCTTTGCGAGTTCCTCGGCCGCCGACAGCTATCACAGCCAGGCGGAGGCATTGAAACTCTCCCCGGGGGCGCAAAAACCGCTCGTCGGCAGTATTGGCGAATACACTACGGAGACGCTGGTCGAACACGGCGTGACGCCGGATTTCGTCGCCGAGAAACCCAGTCTCGACGCGCTGATCGACGCGCTGATTCGTCGCTTGCGCTGAATCGGGCCGGGGGCGGTCGGTCTGTTCCAGATTCCGGAGACATTCGGAATCGGTCCTGTCGTGAGCGACGCTGTCGCTGGCTTTGGCCGGCCGGCGAGAGCGTGGAATGATCCTGCGCGGATGAATCGGGCAAATAGGGTGTGTTACTGAATTGTGAAGTAGTGCCGAGATGGGGCGCGGAAGAGGCGTTTTGTAAAATATTATACATAGAATGCGATTGGATAAGGATTAATGGAATTGTAAATATCGGCCGAGGCGAAATCCGATCATTTACAGACCGCGTTTTTTAAGCGGGAAAATATATGGATGATTTAGGGGCTAATACCTAATGGCCTTTCGCCCTCCACTCCCGTTTATCCTTATGTCGCCACCTTGGGCTCAACGCCGGATCGTCGATCGCCGCCCGATGCCGAATCAGTTTGGAGACCGGTCGAATCGTATCGGTGCGTGGTTCGAGGCGTGGAGCGCTCGTTCCATTTTTTGACGCACATGGACTACAATCTCTTGTTGACCACGGAGCGGTTGAAACTGGGGGCGGAGTTGCGGCGCGGCTGGTGCTCGCGAGGAGGCTTCGTGATCAAGAACGTGCCCGCGCAGGCCTATATGACGGTGAGCCGTGAGCAGGCGGAGGTGCTCGAGGAGTTTGCCGATGGCGCCACCGTGCCCGAGGTGTTCGCTCGTCTGTTGCGTGAACGGCGCTGTCTGCCTTTGCGGGAATTCTACGAGCTGGTGTTGAAGGCGGTGCATGCCGGCATCCTGGGGGCGGGGCCGTCGCGCAAGCCTCTCCGGCGCGCGTTGAATTGGCCCGGGTGGCAACCGGGGTTGGGGGCCTTGCTGCCGGCGGGCGCCAGCGCGATCGCGGTCTTGATCGGTCTGGTTTGGCGTTCCTTGGATGCGAGTGGGGATTGGACCGTCACGGGATTGGCCGTGGGTGTGCTGACGGCTGTGCTCGCGATGAGCGCCGGGCAGGCGCTCGCGGCGACTTTCCTCGTCGGCTCGGGGGGCGAGATTTACGGTCGCACGCTGGGGCGTTCGCTGCTGTCTTTCCATCTGCGTCTCGATTTGCGGGATCGGCTTTTGCTGCACCCGGCGGAACAAGCCCTGATTCTGCTCACGACCCAGATGCCGCTTTCGTTCGTTGTGTTGGCCGCGCTGGCGTGGGCCCCGTCGATGGTTCCTCCCTTGGCCGTGGCTTGGATGCTGCTTTGGCGTCCTTGGGGCGGCGGGCTTGCGCGGGGGATGGCGGCGTTGATCGGCCGGGTGTCCCGGCTCGATACGGATTCGGATTTTCTCTTCTACGTGAATCGGCGTCCACAACCGCACTGGCGGGTGTGGTGGCGTCGATGGGACTGGCGGGTGTGCGCGCTCGAACTGGTATGCGCCGCCGGCTGGACGGTTTTGGCGGGGAAACTCGTCTTGGACGCGCTCGGCGTGGGCTTCTTCGAGGCGGTGCCGGTCGAGGTCGAATATTGGTGGACGACGGCCCAGGCGATGTTGGCCGGTTTCTTGATGATTTCGGCGGGATACATGTTGTTCCGGTGGGGCCGGGATTTCGCGCGAGGCTGGCGCGGATTGCGTCGGCGTTGGCGGCGCACGCGTCGGCGTCGGCGCGAGTTCGTTTTTCCTGAAGCGGAGTCGGAGTTGCTGCGAATCGCCGCCACGCACCCCTTGTTCTCGTTGCTCAATCCCGTTGATCGGCTGACGTTGGTGCGGTCGTGGCAGCCGATGATTTTCGCGGCGCGCGCCGAGGTGACGACGCGTCGGGAGGACGGGGGCTTGGTCGGTCTGGTGCTTTCGGGGCGGGTCGTCGCTCATCGGGAAGAATCCAGCGGACGACGCACCCACGCCTTTTCTTTCGAGGAGGGCGATTTGTTTGGCGTCCCGTTTTGTCCGGGGGATGAGACGCGCTGCGAAGGTTCGCTCGATCTGCGGGCGGCCACGCGCGTGTTTGCGATGGTGATGCCGGCCGGGCTTTTTCGCGTGCTCGTGTCCGACAAGCTCGGCGCCGCGATGGTCCATGACCTTTCCTACCGGCGTGCTTTCCTTCAGCGGTTGCAGATTTGCGCCTCCTGGGATGCGCACGCGGTGGGGCGTTTCGCGCGTTTGGCGCAAGTTGTGGCCTACGGGGACGGGGAGGTGATCGTGCGAGAGGGGGAGGAGCCCCGGTGGTTTTATATCGTTTACCAAGGCACGGCGCAGGTGCGTCGAGGGGATGAGCTTCTGGCCCGGCTCAAGGTCGGCGATTTCTTCGGCGAGATCAGTCTTTTGCAAAGCAGCGCGTCGACCGCCGACGTGATTGCGCAGGGGGCGGTGAGGTGCCTTCAGATAGACCGGACCGGATTTCTGCGGTTCATGACCCACAATCACCATGTGGCGTTGACGCTTGAGCGCATTTGCTCGGCGCGTCTGGGACATCCGGTTTTTCCGCTCGCCACAAAGGGGACGATCGCGGAGCGCGCCTACATCGGAACCACGAGCCGTTCCGGTGTGTGCTACTCCTAAACCGGATCGGTTGCCTGGCGGGGGAGACCGGGGGGCCGAAAACAGATTTGGTTTTCGGACCGCTTCTTGGTTGGGTGCGCCCTTTCCATGAAAGTCCCATTCCTTGATCTTTCGCTTCAGCATCGCGCGCTTCGCGAACAGGCGCTTGCGGCCTTGGCCGCGACCTACGACGCCACGCGTTTCTGTCTCGGCAAGGATGTGGACGACTTCGAGACCAACTTCGCCAGGACGCTCGGTTATCCGCGTGCGCTTGGCGTGAACTCGGGCACCTCGCCTCTGCACCTCGCGGCGATGTTGGCGGGGTGGGGACCCGGTGACGAGGTGATCGCGCCGCCCTTCACGTTCATCTCGACCGTGTGGGGCATCAGCTATGTCGGCGCGACGCCCGTCTTCGTCGACATCGACGAGGCGACTTTCCTGCTCGATCCCGCGAAGATCGAGGCCGCGATCACACCGCGCACGAAGGGCATCGTGGCCGTGCATCTTTTCGGTCTGCCCGCGCCGATGGACGCGATCCTCGCGATCGCGAAGAAGCACAATCTCTTCGTCGTCGAGGACTGCGCGCAGGCGGTCGGCGTGACCTGCGGCGGCACGCCCGTCGGCCTGTTCGGCGACTGCGGCACCTTCAGCTTTTACCCGACGAAGAATCTCGGCGGCTGCGGCGAGGGAGGCGCCTTCGTGTCGCGCCGTGAAGAGATCTTCGACAAGGCCAAGCTCCTCCGCGTGCACGGCTCGGGCCGGCGCTATTACCACGACCACGTGGGCTTCAACTTCCGCATGGACGGTTTCCAGGGCGCGTTGCTCAACGTGAAGCTGCCGCACCTCGCCCGTTGGACGGCACGTCGTCGGGAGATCGCGAACAAGTATCTGGCGGGAATCAAAAACGCCGACGTGCAATTGCCGGTCGCGAAGACCGCCGACGGCGAGAGCGTGTGGCACCAGTTCACGATCCGGCATCCACGCCGCGACGCTCTGCGCGAGCACCTCGCAAAGCAGGATGTCGGCACCGACCTCATCTATCCCGTGCCGCTGCATCGCCAGGCCTGCTTCGCGGAACTTGGTTACAAGGAAGGCTCCCTGCCGATCGCGGAGCGCGCCTGCGCGACCGTGCTGAGCCTTCCGATCTTCCCCGAGCTGACGGACGAGCAGGTCGATCACGTAATCGCATCGATCAATTCGTTCTGAGGAGAAACCACGAAACACACGAAAGCTCCGCATTCCGGGGCTTTCTCTTCCTTTCGTGTTTTTCGTGTGTTTCGTGGTTCAACAATGATTGGCGAAATTCACTTCAAGGTTTGCGGTCTGCGACGCGCGGAGGACGCGCGGCTCGCGGCCGAGCTGGGGGCGGATTTTCTCGGGTTCATCTTCTACCCGAAGTCGCCGCGTCATCTCGCGTTCGAGGCCTACGAGGCCTTGGCGTTGGCATTGCCCGCCGGTCCGAAACGCGTGGCGGTGATGGTCGAGCCTTCTACCGAGGATCTCGTGCGGGCGCGGTCGCTCGGTTTCGATTTTTTCCAGATCCACGCGCGGCATGACACGCCGATCGACAGGGTGCGCCCGTGGAGCGAGGTGGCCGGCGCGGCGGCGCTTTGGCTGGCGCCGAAGTTGCCGCCGGGCACGCCTTTCCCGGAAAACTGGCTGCCCTTGGCGGAGACCTTCCTCGTCGATACCTTCCACGCCGAGGGTTTCGGCGGTTCGGGGCGCACGGGCGACTGGGCGGGCTTCGCGCATCTGGCCGAGGCGCATCCGGCGAAGCGTTGGATTCTCGCCGGCGGCTTGAATCCCGGGAACGTCGTCGCGGCGATCGCGGCGAGCGGCGCGCGCTTCGTCGATGTGAACAGCGGCGTGGAAAGCGCGCCAGGCGTGAAATCGCCGGAGAAGCTGCACGCGCTGGCGGCGGCGCTGCGGACGCGGCTTGGCGCGTAGCGGAAGCGCGGACGCGCTTTCGACGCTGGCTCAGACGAAACGGCTCCGCCGTTCCGCTACGTCGTGGCGTGGGCTTAGCTGGCGCCGTAGCCGAAGAGGCCGCGCTTCTTGATCGCGGCGGCGACGGGGCCGGGGACCATTTTCTCCCAGCTCGGGTCTTTGGCGTGAATGCGGTCGAGAACGTCGCGGGAGAAAATGTCCAGGATGTCGCGATCGAAGCCGACGATGCACTCGAGATAGCGGTTCTCCAGCAGATGTTCGTAGAGGTTGCGCAGGTGCGGGGCGACCTGGACGTTGCGCGCGGTGATGAGCACGTCCTTGGTGAAGGGGGAGGGGGCGGGCGGGGCGAAGGGAGCCGTCGTGGCGGGATGGCCGGTCGCGAGATAGCGTTCGTAGGCCGCCTTCTGCATCGGGTAGATGTAGAGCCGCACGCTGTGGCGGAAGAGCCGGCCGAAGTTTTCGAGGATGCCCCCCTCCAGGTGCTCGTAATACTTCTCGTTGAAGATCTCGAGGAGGTTGTTGATGCCCATCGCGACACCGATCATCTCCTTCGTGTAGCGTCGGAAGTAGGTGGTGAGGCGGTAATACTCGCTGTAGTTGGAAATTAATACGGTGCAGCCGATGTCGCCGAGGAGATCGACGCGCGAGAGGAAGTCCTGGGCGTCGAGCGAACCGCCGAGAAGGAGGTTGTTCATCGTGATCTCCATGAGCACGATCATCTCCTTCCCCTGCACGGCGGGCTCCTGCATGAACTGGGCGGTGGCGCAGTTGAGCATGTCGACATTGACGTGGGTGACGGGCCGGAAGCTGCCGCGCTCGACGAGAATGGCCTTCTTGTAGAGCACCTCGGAGGGCTGGAGCACCTCGCCGCCGGGACCGAACATCACCGCGTTGGTGAGACCATGGCGCACGAGGTGGAGCGACATGAGCCGGTTGTCGACCGAGTCGAAGGCGGGGCCCGAGAACTTGAGCATGTCGACCTCGATGCGGTCGGAGCCGACGTTGTCGGCGAGGGATGCGATGAATTTCTCGAGATCGTCGCGCAGGTAGAGCGCGGCGTAGATGAGGTTGGTGCCGACGATGCCGATGGCCTCCTGCTGGCGAAGGTTGTCCTTGTCCCACATGCGCACGTGGAGGACCACGTCGTTGGGTGGCGAGCCGGGCTCGGTCTGGAAGCGGATGCCCATCCAGCCGTGGCAGTCGTTGTTTCCCTTGAAGGATTTCGCGGCGACGGTGTCGGCGAAGACGAAGAACTTGGTGGTGGCGCCGCGTTTCTCGCGCAGGCGTTCGATGAGCAACGCATACTCGTGGTCGAGCATGGTGAGCAGACGTTCGCGCGAGACGTAGCGGGGGGCCTTGCCGTAGATCGAGTCGCTGAAGGTCATGTCGTAGGCCGACATCGACTTCGCGATGGTGCCGGCGGCGCCGCCGGCCTGGAAAAACACGCGCGCGACTTCCTGGCCTGCCCCGATCTCGGCGAAGGTGCCGTATTTCGTGTCGTCGAGATTGATCGTGAGCGCCTTGCGGTGGGTCGTGAGGAGAGCGGGCTGGTCCATGCGTGGCGCAGGCTAGGCGGAAGCGGGAGGCGTGCAAAGCGCGGAGGGGGCTCTCGGATGTTTTTAAACAGGACTCGCCGGACGAAGCGTGGCGCGTAGCTTGCACACATTTCGCACATGAAAGCGTTTTTCGCCTCGTTCATCGGCACCCTGCTCGCGCTCTTCGCCTTCGCGGCGGTTTCGGTGGTTTTGCTTTTCGGCGGTTTCGCCATCCTGGCCTCGTTGGGCGAGGACGCCAAACAGGTCCGTTTCGAGAGCGGGTCCTACCTCGTCCTTAATCTCGACGGGACGAATCTCACCGACGCGCCGCCGGAGGTCGACGACGGGGGCTTCGCCCTTTTTCGCGACGCGCCTGCGACGCTTCCGTTGCGTCGGGCCGTGGCCGGGTTGCGCCACGCGGCGCGGGATCCGAAGATCCGTGGTGTGTTTGTCACCGGCACGTTCAGCGCCGAGGGCTACGGCACCGGCTTCGCGGCGCTCGAGGAGCTGCGGGCGGCGTTGGCCTCGGTCAACGCCGCGGGCAAGCCGGTGAAGGCCTACTTCGACGAGGCCGGCACGTCGGAGATCTATCTCGCTTCGGTCGCGCAGGACATCGTGCTCAACCCGTTCGGTTTGGTGGTGCTGCCGGGGCTCGCGGCCGAGCCGATGTTTTATGGCGAGGCTTTCGAAAAATGGGGCGTGGGCGTGCAGGTGACCCGGTCGGGCAAATACAAGGGCGCGATCGAGCCTTTTGTCCGTCGCGATCTGAGTCCGGAAAACCGGGAGCAGCTCACGGTGCTGTTGAACGACCTGTGGGCATCGATTCGCGACGATATCGCCGGGGCGCGGGGGATGGAGCCTCGGGCCCTGCAGGCCTTGGTTGACGAACAGGGGCTCATCACCCCCGACACGGCGTTGGAGGCGGGGTTGGTGACCGCGGTCGCTTATCGCGACGAAATCCTCGACCAGTTGCGCGCGGAGACGGGGACGGTTTTGGGCGAACCGTTTCGGCAGGTGGCTTTTGCGGACTACCTGAAGCACGTGCCCGAGCCGGGCGGCGGAGCCGATCACACCATCGCCGTGGTTTATGCCGAAGGTGAGATCGTCGACGGCGAAGGCGCAGTCGGCGAGATCGGCGGCGCCGCTTTCGCGCGCGAACTGCGCGCGTTGAGGGAGGACGACAACATTGCGGCCGTGGTGCTGCGCGTGAACAGTCCCGGAGGTTCGGCCAGCGCGGCCGAGGAGATGCTGCGCGAGCTGCGCCTCCTGCGCGAGGTGAAGCCGGTGGTCGTTTCCATGGGCAGCTATGCCGCGTCGGGAGGTTACTGGATCTCGGCCTTCGGCGAGCGTGTTTTCGTCGAGCCGACGACGATCACCGGTTCGATCGGCGTTTTCGGCGTCCAGTTCGACGTGCAGAAGCTCGGCGAGAAAATCGGCTTCACCTGGGATCGGGTGCAAACGGGCGAAAAGGCGGGTCTGCTCACCATCGCGCGACCGAAGACGCCGGGCGAGCTGGCGGTTTTCCAGCGGCTCGTGGACCACGTCTACGAGCAATTCATCGAGCGCGTGGCCGAGGGGCGAAACCTCGAAAAAAGGACCGTGCACGAAATCGCCCAGGGGCGCGTTTGGTCGGGAGGGCAGGCGGTGAAGCTCGGACTGGCCGACGAGATCGGCGGCTTGGGCGCGGCCATCGCGCATGCGGCCAAGTTGGCCGCCATCGACGGGGAGCCCGCGATCCAGGAATATCCCAGCACGCGCCCGCTCGCCGAAGCCTTGGCCGAGTTTTTCAGCCCGAGGCATGCGCCGGAGGCACGGCTCTCCACCCGGTTGCGCGGTCCCCTGGCCGCGGCGGCACGGGAGGCGGAGACGCAGGTGAAGCAGCTTGGGCGCTTCAACGATCCGCGCGGCGTTTATGCACGGCTGCCGCTTGACCTGCGCGTGCGATAAGGTGGCTTGGGTGGTATGAGCACGACACGACTTCTCGAGGACGTTCCCGCCACGGCCATTCCCGCCGGCACTCCGGCCACGTTGAACGCGGGCGAAGGCGTCCATGTCGTGCAGACCCTGGGCGGCAACGTCACGGTGCGCACCGACCACGGCCTTTTTCGGATCGCGCGCGAACACGCGGGAGCGATCGCCGGGATCGATCTCGAGAAACTGGAGCGCGAGGCCGGAACCGGCGCGGCCGCGGGGGGCGAGTTTTCCGAAGCCGCGGTATGGGAGGCGCTCAAGGGCTGCTTCGATCCGGAGATCCCGGTGAACATCGTCGACCTGGGGTTGGTCTACGATCTCGACATCGAGCCGGTCGAGGGCGGCGGCAATCGGGTGCAGATCAAGATGACGCTCACCGCGCCCGGTTGCGGCATGGGGCCGGTCATCGCGGAAGATGCGCGGCAACGCGTGGCCGCGCTTCCGGGCGTGACGGAGGCGAAAGTCCATATCGTCTGGGATCCGCAGTGGACGCCTCAGATGATTTCCGAGGCGGGACGCAAACAGCTCGGCATCGAGTAAGCCGCCCCGTCCGGAATTTTCCCGCCGCTCCATGCGTCTTGCGCTCGTCACCGAAACCTATCCCCCCGAGGTGAACGGCGTGGCGATGACCTTGGGACGGCTCGTCGCGGGACTACGCGCCCGGGGGCATGCGGTCGAGGTCGTGAGGCCTCGCCAAAAGCACGAGGTGCGAAGCGGCCCGGACGAGGATTTGGTGGTGCCGGGCCTCGCGATCCCCTTCTACGACTCCTTGCGCGTCGGCTTGCCGGTCCTTCATCGCTTGGCGGCGCGGTGGCGCGAGTGGCGCCCGGATATCGTGCACGTGGCGACGGAGGGGCCGCTCGGGTTCGCTTCGCTCGAGGCGGCGGGACGACTGCGCCTGCCGGTTACCTCGAGTTTTCACACCAACTTCCACGCCTACGGCGGCCACTACGGAGTGGCGGCGTTACGTGACGCGACCTTGGCCTACTTGCGCTGGTTTCACAACCGCACGCGATGCACGTTGGCGCCGACGCGGCAGATGGTGGCGGAACTGTCGGCGGAGCGTTTTCGCGGTCTCGGTGTGATGGCGCGAGGCGTGGACACGGCTCTGTTCGATCCGGCTCGTCGGAGCGCGACGTTGCGGGCGGGGTGGGGCGCGGGGCCGGACGATCCGGTGGCGCTTTACGTGGGACGGATCGCGGTGGAGAAAAATCTCGGACTCGCGGTGGAGGCCTTTTTGCGCCTGCGCGAGCGCGAGCCCCGGCTGCGTTTCGTGCTCGTGGGAGACGGTCCGGCGAAGGAGCCCCTGATGCGTGCGCATCCGGAATTCCACTACGCCGGTATGCGGCGCGGCGAGGAGCTGGCTGCCCACTACGCGTCGGGCGACCTGTTTCTGTTCCCCAGCGTGACCGAGACTTTCGGCAACGTGGTGACCGAGGCGCTGGCGAGCGGTCTCGTGACCGTGGCCTACGACTACGCCGCGACGCGTGAGCATGTGCGCGACGAACGCAACGGATTCACTGCGCGCTTCGACGATGCGACCTCCTTCCATGCCGCGGCGGAAAGGGCCATGTCGGCGCGAACGAAGTGGCGAGACATCCGCGCGGCCGCGCGGGCGACCGCGCTGGGACTTACCTGGGAAGCCGTGGTGGAGCGTTTCGAAACGGACATCCGGGCCGCGGCGAGACTGGACTGAGCGTGGCGAAGGCGACGGGGTTTCGAGCGAAGCGGACGAAAACGCCTAAAACAAAAAGCCCTCCCGAGCAGTTGGGAGGGCTTTAAATTGGGGGCTGGGGCTGGATTTGAATCAAAGATTCTCAGGCTATAAGATTTTTATTACTTTCTTATTTATGGGTATTTACGTATTTATTAATCTTGGTGGGATCTTATGCGGGACGCCCGGTTTCTGGTATTGGGCAAGAAGCCGAGTTGCGTTATCACGAGACTTGAAAGGTGCGGGCCAGTTCCTTGAGCCCGAAATTAAGGACGCGCGTATCGCCTCCTGGGCAAATAAGTCGCGCACCGAGGGCTTTCACCTTGAGATAATTTTCGCGGCCGATGCCCAAGGTTCCCCAGAACTTCCCGTGGGCGTCGCAGACCGTGGCGATACGCTCCATCGCGGCAAACACGTCGGGATGACCGATCTGGCCGAGCTTGCCGATGCGGTGCGCATAGTCGCCGGGCCCGAAGAAAATGCCGTCCACTCCGGGTGTCGCCACGATTTCGTCGGCGCGCGCGAGCCCCTCCTCGGTCTCGATCTGGCAGAGAATCACGGTCTCGCGGTTCTGATATGCCGCATAATCGGCGGCGGGGACGTTGCCGTAGCGCGCGTCGATGCCGCCGCCGTTCCAGCCGCGCAGGCCAATGACTTCTCCGGGCGTCGGAGCGGGGTTGTTGAACTTGGCCCATCGCACGATGTCGGACGCCTGCCCCGCGCTCTCCACCATCGCGCACATCAACCCTCCGATTCCGGTCTCGAGCAGGCTTTGCACCCGCTGGTAGTCGCGCGCATGGACCCGCGCGAGCGTCGTCACGGGATGCGCGCGCGCCACGAGGTTGAGCGTCGCAAGCGTCTCGGTGGTGAGATCGAAGTGTTCGAGATCGAACCAGAGCGTTTCGAACAAGCCCGAGCCCGCGACGAAATCGACGTGACGCGGGGTCGCGTGGTTTCCGAGCACGTAGAGGTGTTCGACGCGATCGGCGCGGACGTTGGCGAGAAGCCGGTTGGGATTAAGCATGGACATGAAGCGGTGCGGAGTAGCGCGAGGCGAAACGGGCGTCGGTCTCGGCGAGCGTGAAGCGAGTCGACACGATCGAGTGTTTTTCGGCTCCCGCCCGATATTTGACGTAGGTCGTCGCGACGATGGTTCCGTCCGGTAGCACCTCCAGCCCGGGGTAGCCGCAGTCGTAACCGGCGTGGCTGTGGAACAACTTGACGCGATAGTCCCCGTCGCCTCCGCCGAGCAAATCCTCGTAGCGACCGATCCAAGCGACGAAGTGCGTGGTGGTGCCGCTGTGGAGGGCGCGATCACGAAACACAACGACGAGCCGCCCGTCCGGAGCGTAGCGAGCCACGTGACGATCTCCGGCCAAACCTGGCGGCAAAGCCCGGGGCGACGACCAGGAACGGCCCTCGTCGCTCGTCGTGATCACATGCGAGGTGCCGTGAATATTTTCCCGGATAAGGCAGGCCCACTCACGCACTCCTCCGTCCTCCGTCGCCGGGGCGGGGACCAGCCAGGGTTCGCAAAATCGCATCGCCGCGTCGTCGAGAATGACCTCCCACGGTGACCAACTGAATCCGCCGTCCTCGGAGCGACTCTGCGCGATGACGTTCGTCCAAGGATCCCCCGATGGATCGGCCGATGGCCGACGAATGTTCGTCAACCCGAGCAAGCATCGTCCTCCGTCCACCGGTATGATCGAGCAAAACGGCATCACGGCCTTCAGGCCGATCGAGCGCATCGGCGACCACGTGTGCCCCTCGTTTTCCGAGACCGATGCGTGGATGCAGCCATCCGGTCCCTGTCCCGCAAAAACGAACAAACGATTCACCCCCTCCGGATCGGCCAGGCGGAACAAGGTCGGACAATTCCGCACAGTTCCCCAATTGTCCGGAACCGGGAGCAGCTCGCTCCACGTCCGCCCGCCGTCGTCGCTTCGTTTGAGCGGACCGCATTTTCCGCCATGCCCGTAGGTCCAGACGCAATACATCGTTTTGCCGTCGGGCATGAGCAGGGTGGTCGGATGCCCGTGGTAGGTCGTTTCCGTGCCCGCGGCGATGATCACCTGGCGGCGAAGCTCTCCGGACAAGTCCACCGTCCCGAGCGGAAAGCGCCGCGCACCCGGTTCCGCGGACGCGGATTCCGCTCCGTGGCCAAGCCGGGGCGAGGTGTCAGTTTCATCGGGCATATGCTGGAAAAAATCTCCCGAAGGGCGCTCGCAGCCACAACGCGTCACACCATGACATTACCGACAAGAGCATGACGTTTACGACGTGGATACATTGGTTCACACGCCGGCGACGCTCCTCAGGCAATCGAAGGCCGGCTTCACCTCCGCCCGGTCCGCCTCGAGCTGCGCGATCAAATGGGCCGGAGGCAGCGCGGAAACGGCGATCTCCCGCCGCACGCTCAATGCCGCCGCCGTGCCCGCCGCCTGGCCGAGCGCCATGCAGGTTTGCTGGATGCGCAGGCTCGCGTGCGCGATCGGGTCGCTGGAGATGCAGCGCCCGGCGACCAGCAGATTCTCGACGTTCTCGGCCAGCAGGCAGCCGTAACGAATGTCGAACCAGTCGCCCGCCGCGGTCTTCTCCTGGCGTGGTCGATATTCCGGGCTGCGCAGATCCATCGTGCGGCCCTCGAACTCGAAAGCTTTTCCCTGCACTTGCTCCGCCTGGTGGAAATCAATTTCCCAGCTCGCACGGGCGATGCCGTCGGTGTATTTGTTCAGATAATACGCATCAGCTCCCGTGGCCATCGCCTTGCCCCGTATCCGACGGCTGGCGCGGATGCCGGGCAGGGTCGCCGTGACGGCGACGAACGGTCCTTTGCAAAGCTCGTCGCTCCGAGGCCCGGGCAGACCGGCCTCGGAGCGCATCTGTTGCACGCGCGAAAACGTGAGTTTGCGCCCCTCTCGCATGACGCGCGTCAGGTCCCAGGGATCGAGGGGATCGATGTTCACGAAACGAATGAGTCCGCGCTGAAACAGGGGCATCGCGCCCGCGCTGCGGGGAAACACGCCGGGAGGATGGTCGGCCGGCACGTTCACCCCGCCCAGCAAGGCGTTCATCGAAACGCCCTGCGTGAAGGGGCGACCATACATGCCGCTTTCAAAATTCACGCCGGCCAAAGCGCACACGTCGCCGTCGCCGGTGCAATCGATGACGCGCCGGGCGCGGATCACCTGACGTCCGCCCTTGGTCTCCACGATCACGCCTTGAATGACCCCGGCCTCGACAACCGCGCCGGCGACCCAGGCGAAGTGCAGAATCTCGGCGCCGGCCTCGGAGATCAGCTCATCCCAAGCCAGCTTCACCATCTCGGGCGCGGAGCTGCCCGCCAGCCAGCGCGTGCCTTCGCGGTTCTCCCAACGCAGTTCGGAGATGCCGCCCAGGCTCTTCAGCTTGCCGGCCAGCTCGTGCCAGACGCCCTGGAAATCCACGCCGTTGGTGCTGAGGATCACGTTGACCAAGGCGGAGACCGTGGTGCCGCCGAGATGACCGTCACGCTCGATGACCAGTGTCTTCGCCCCGTGACGGGCCGCGGCGACCGCGGCGGCGCAGCCGGCCGCCCCACCGCCACAGACTACAACATCCCATTCACCGAGAACAGGGAGGACACGAGCGGGTTCGAGATAGGTGGACGACATGGATTTTGGAGGGAGGGGGGATCAGGCCCGCGAAGCGGTCGGGGCGCGCGAATATTCCGCGAACAGTTCGAAAAGCAGACCGCAGGCGGCGCCGCGCGAAATCGGCGCATCGGAAACCGCCCCGTTCCGCGGCGTCGCGGAGCGGCCGAACGATTTCTTCAACTCGTCCACGCGTTCGGCGAATTCCGCACCTGAGATCGGCGCGTCGACTTCGTTTTCTCCGTCGGGCAGGCCGCGCGCTGCGGCTGTGGCATCGAAGGCGGAATCCCGCGACAGCAGCGCCCGCGTGATCCGCAGCCACGCTTCGGCGAGCGGCTTCGAGAGCGGGCGCTCCGGACGCGCGTCGTAGGTTTTGAAGAATCCTTTCGTCCCGAAGTATTGAATCGCGACGGTGCTTTGGTCGCCGACGGACACGTCCACGTCGTTGAAAAAACTCACCAGTGTCCGCGAACGCACGAGCGTGCGCACCAGCTCGTCCGAATCGATCTGCGCGAGGGCGCGGCCGGTATGATGGGCAAGCGCGACTGCGAAGGCGGCGGCTTCGCCGGTCTGCATCCAGACCGGCTCCAGGCGGATGGTTCCGAAACCCACGTGTGTCGCCGAGAGGCAAACCGGAACGACCAGGTTGTCCAAACCTTGCGCGAGCAGCGTGCGCCACGGCACCTGGGCGGGGCGCCATGCGTCGGCGACGATGAACGCGCCTTCCAGTCGCGCCTCGCCCGCGCGCGGGGGGCGATCGGTGCAAGCGACCGAGTCGATCGGCCAGTCCGTCACCGCAATGCTGTCGGTGTGGACCGGAGTGCGCTCGATGCCCGGCGCGAAGACGGCGTCGTGTTCCGTGAACACATAGCGTCCGACGATGCGACGCGCCTCGCGCACATAGACCTCGTAAGGCAAGTGGCCGTTGTCCGGGAATTCGTCCTTCGCCAGACCGTAGTCCTTCCAAAAGTCACGGTCGGCTGGATCCGCGGCGGGATCGTTTTGGTAGAACCAGAGACGACCGACCGCGGCCGCGAGATACTGCCGTGAGATCTGCTCGCGCGTTTTCCAATCGCCCGTCGGGTAGGCGTGCTGGGGACCGATCAGACGACCGCCGCCGTTCCAGGCGATTTTGTCGTTTGGAAGCCCCGGCACGATGCTGCGGCCGTGCCAGCCGAGCTTCGCGGGATCGTAGCCTTCGGGCTTGGTGACCATGACACGGTTCGCCGGGTTCTTGGTCAGGATGAGTCGATAGTTGTAGGCCATCACCGCTTCGTCAGCCTCTCCCGTGCTCTCCGGTTGCAAAATCTCGACGCCGTCGAGCGCGCCCATCTTTCGAATCTTCAGCGGCGGACGCGGACATGGACTCTCGCCCGGAGCGCGGTCGCGCGTGAAGATCACGCCGGCATGAGGTTCGCCAAACTCGGAGCGGGCCTCGCGGCCCGCCCGCCAAGGCACGCCGGCGACGGCCGCGAGGTCGCCCTCATAGGTGCAATCCGCAAAGCTCGCGGCTTCGACGCGCAGCGTGCGAGAACCGTGCATTTGCCGAAGCGTGATCGCCCGCAGGCGGGCTTCGTCGCGCTTGGCCGATACCGGATAGTAACCGCGCAACACGGTCAGTCGTGGTTCGGCGGCGAGCATCTGCTCGAAGACAAGCTCCGCGACCCGAGGCTCCACTTTCGGCCGGCCAAGCCGGGAATCGGTCGCGGGATCGGGCAGCGAGGCGCGGTGTTGCGGGGAGCCTTCCCCGTAGTGGTTCCGGTAATACGCCGAGATGCGGCGCAGGGTCTCGTCGTAGAGCGGGCAGCGCGCGCCGTCGTAGGGCGCCTCCCAGCCGCCGGCTCCGCTCGTCATGAAGCCGCCCACATGTGCCATCGGACTCACGAGCAGCACGCCCAGTCCCTCGCGGGCGGCGCGGATCGCGCAGACGATCCCGGAGGGCGTCGCGCCGACCACGACGAGGTCGTGGACCGTCGACTCGAGTTCGTGCGGACCCGGTGTATTCATGATTCTCCTACGCGGGGGATTTTTTGTTCGAATGGAGGCGGAGTCGTCGGTTCGCCCCGCAGCCATCCGAGTCCGGCAAGAAAGCGGTCCGCCTCGTGGACGGCCTTCGTGTAATAGACGGGCTTCCGGATGTAGAAACCGTGCCCCTGCTTCTCGTAGCTCAGCAGGCGGCAATCGTTGCCGGCGGCGAGCATCGCGGCGACGTAGCGTTCCGCCTGCTCGCAAGGCACGAGCTTGTCGGCCTTGCCGTGAAACACGATGGCCGGCGGCATTCCGGGGCGGACGTTGTGAACCGGCGACGCGGCCTGCGCGCTGTCTCCGAATTTCTCCGTCCGGAATCCGGTCGGCGTCGTGTCGAGAACCGGGTTGAAAAGCACCAACGCGTCGGGACGGCAGGAGATCGTCGTGTCGGCATCCGCCGCCTCGATCCCGTCCAGCAGCAAGGCCGCGGCCAGGTAGCCGCCCGCCGAGCCTCCGGCCGCGGCGATGCGTGCGGGATCGATTCCCCAGTCGTCGGCGTGAACACGCGTCCAACGCAGGGCGGCCTTGGCGTCGGCGACGCAATCGAGCGGGCTCCTGCCGTGGTATTGCCGGGTGCGATAATCGGGCAGGACGACGACCATGCCGCGCGAAGCGAAATAGGTCGCGTGCCGGGCGAACTGGGTCGGATCCCCGCGTTCCCACGAGCCTCCGAAGAACATCACCATCGCGGGCCGACGGTCGGAAGCGCGGTGATCCGGCGGGAGAAACACGTGCGCGCGCAACACCGCCTCCCCGACTTCGCGGTAGACGACGGACCGCGCGCCGGGGATTTCTCGCACGCGCTCGGGCTGCTGGGCGACCGCGGATCCGAGAAGCAGCAAGGGCAGCCAGACGAGCGAAAGCGTGCGCAGCATTTTAACCGGCTGGCGGCTCAACGGGCAAGGCGACGCCGACGGGCGCCGGCCATCGCGGCCAGAGCGACGCCGCCAGCGAGGCAAGCGCCGGAGGCGGGCTCGGGAATCGCGGAGATCGCTCCGTTGAGCGTGATGTCCCCGACACGCCAATTGGCGTTCGTGGCGGAAGCCGAGGCGTAGCCGTAGATCCGGAACGTGACGGAGGACACGCTCTGATAGGCGATATCGGAAAGATCGATGGTCAAAGACTCATACACGATCGAAGATGTCGTGGTGTTGGCCGGAATGCTCACGGCGGCCGTGGTGACGGAGCCCGGATTGATCGACAGATCGGTCGAAAACGGGGACGACTCGGCGTCGGTGCGAACCCTCGCGTAAGCCGTCCGGGCGACCGAAGCGTGGGTGTTGTTGCCACCGAAGCTGATGGTGAGGGAGGATAGATTGAGCACGTGGCCCTCCGCCGCGGTTACGGTAAAGGAGAGAAACTTGTTCTCGTCGAAGGTTGTGCCCAAGGAATCGAATCGGGCGTAGGCTTGGCCTCCCGCTTGATAGGCCACGCCATACAAGCCGCTGCTGAGGCCGTTCCAAGCGACGCTCGTCGCCTCCACGTTGGCGGACGTCGATGTTGGCGCGGCGGGCGTCGTCTCCGAGGAAAAATCGTAGGTGACGAGTTGCGCGCGCAGGGCGGGCGTCAAACCCGCCACGCATGTCGTGGCGACCAAGGCGAGAAGTC